>Ga0208764_10000271_pt1 | contig 31927 bp, 29 predicted proteins | sample ETNtaG_18_FD_185762 | JGI IMG/M metagenome (GOLD analysis project Ga0208764, IMG submission 185762) | Marine microbial and viral communities from oxygen minimum zone, Eastern Pacific Ocean - ETNP201302SV91 (SPAdes) (version 2) | ecosystem: Environmental > Aquatic > Marine > Oceanic ... | reverse complement strand
TTATCGGCTGCGAACCAGTCCCATGAGTAATCGCTGTCGATCCTCATCGAAAGCCGCTTCTCCAGATTGGAGATTGAGTTGTCAAGTGCCCCGAAGTCGATACCAGAGAGAGCTTTTACCATAGCACTTGGCTCCTGTGCCCTTGCCTGAGCAGTACCGCCGAAAGCCCTGATGAACTCGGGAAATGCCTCGTCTCTCCTCCTCACTCGCGCCTCCTCCTGCTGGACGAGCAGTGATGGTGCTAGGAGAGGGGACATCATTGCTGCGATAACGAGAAGGCCATAGTACTTCCATTGGTCGAATAGGATGTCTGTCCCGAAGAGGAAGAATACCCCAAAAAGCATGGATACCATGAAGACCCCAAGAATCGCGGCGAAAATCCACGACCTTCGCATGTCGATAGCCTGCTCGGTGTTGAATCCATGCTTGGCGAACAGGTCCTCATCTGGGATCACCAGTGTGAATAGATACCACGCACCTATCTGTAGCAAGCCGAACATTGCACCTGCCAAGAGGACCCACCGGGCCCTGAGGATTACTTCGAACGGATTGTTGGTATCTGCTCCCGTCTGGAAGAGGATTAGGTGGAGGCCCGCGACCACCAACAGAAGCAAGCCTGTGGTGGTGAGAGATACGAAAGTCTCCCTGAGAGTGTCAAGCTGCTCTAGTCTGGCATCATAGATAGTTGTGAATGCCTGGTCGAATGTCTCGTTCTCGCTAGTGAAGAACTCTCCGATAGGCTGACCGACCTCTACAGAGAAAGCCATCCTATCCAGGAAATCGCTCCAGATTGCGGATGGGCTTTGACGCCCGACTATCCTAGCTGCCTCGGGCAGATTTGTGTGCCACTTGGTCACTAGGGTCTCGATCGCTTGGATCTCGTGTGCAAGGGCACCGTAGTCACCCATCTCCTTGAGGACGTCGAACATCCCCTTCTCAGCCGATTCGCCCATCGAGAGAATGCCCATCCTGGTCATGAACATGTGCATGTCCTGCTCGATCTGGATAGCCTCTGCGGAGACCTGTGCTACTGGGTATGCTAACGTCGCAGCGAAAGAGAGCATAGGGAAAACAAGGATGATCATGACTGCGGTGAGACCGGTAACGACGTCGCTAACAGTGAACCAAACCGCAAGACCTGCGATTAGCCCGAGCATCGTCGCAGGGAAGGAGAAGAAGAGCAGGTATCTGCTGAATGGCATCCCAAGTCGTAGGAGAGCGATTTCCCACGTGGTGGCCTTGTCCTCCATTTCTCCACCACCTAGTGATTAATTCCTGTCCATGTCTCAAGAGCCGAGGCGAACCTGTCCCAACCTTCCTTGTAGTAGACGTCCAGGAGGTCGAACACGTCGTCGTAATGAGTAAGGTCGCGGTCACACATCCTCTGAATTGCCTCGGTCCTCCTTTCAAGCTCATCATAGATGTCCCTCTTGCTGCGGAATCCCATCCTAGGTGCGATCTTGTTCTCCAGCATGTCTGATTGGAACATCCCCCTGAAGTAGACCTCGTCCGCAACGGGATCCCATTCGAACATGTTCCGAGTCAGGATACCATCTGCAGTCTTGTCGAATCCTATGACCTCGCTTACCCCTGTGATTCTCCGTGCAATCCCACCACCAGGTGCCTCGACGACCTCTTGGAAGATTGCGAAATTGAGATTGTCGAAGAATCGGGCTGGGACGTTGATGGGGTCTCCAGTAAATCTCTGAATCAGTTTGACTATGTTTGAGGCGTGGAATGTACCCATAACTGGGTGCCCTGTCTGCATTGCTTGGAATGCGATTGCTCCCTCTACACCCCTGATCTCGCCGATGATGATGTATCGGGGCCTGGATCTGAGAGCCGCCTTCAACAAGTCAAACATCTCCACTCTGGAGTCCTCGTTCTTCGAGTCTCTGGTAATCAGTCGCTGCCAGATGGTGTGGGCGACCTTGACCTCGGGAGTATCCTCTGCGGTGTATATCTTCACGTTGTGATCGATGAATGGGAGAACGGCATTGAGAGTAGTTGTCTTCCCGGATGCGGTCTCTCCGGAAACCAGACACGACATTCCCGACTCTAGCCCTAGCCAGATATATGCCGCCATCTGGGCTGATAGTGTCTTCCACTTAATCAACTGGATAATCGAGATGGTCTCCTCGGCGAACTTCCTGATAGTGAACGAAGAGCCCTGTATCGAGACGTCGTCGCTGTAGATGATGTTAATTCTCGAGCCATCTAGTAGGGCCCCGTCGACGATTGGCTTGCTGTCTGAAACTGGTCTCCCGATCCGCTCTGACATCGATCTGAGGTACTTGGTAAGTAGTTCCTGGTCCTTGAATGCGATGTTCGACGTCAGCATCGGGAATACCTTGTGATCCATGTTAATCCTCGTAAGCCCGATGGAATGTATGTCCTCTAGCATCTCGTCTGCCAGAAGCGTCTCTAGTGGGCCGTTGTTGACCAAATCCCTCACTACGACGTATTTCAGACGGTCCAGTTGCTCTGGCGTCACCTTCAATGGCGCCTCACCCAATCCGATTAGTTCTCTGGCTTGGTTGACGAACGGGTTGGAAAGTAAGGAGGATGTCGTGGTCGTGGTCATCTCATCCATCATCTCATGTATCATTGCGATGAACTCAGCGTCGTTGTCGAATCGCTCCTTCTGGGGCGCGTCTCGGAGAAGCCGCTCTACGATCTGGTCCCTTAGGTCCTCCTCCTCCATAGTGATGGTTGGCTCTAGGCCGAACCAGAATGTGTTCCCGGCTCCTTCCGCTCCCTCTGGGGGTGAGTATACGTGGGCGAAGCACGGTGGCCTAGTAGCGTAGATCAGGTTTCGAGGGCTGACGCTCTTTGCGTCCCTGTCAAGTGGACCGTAATATATCGGTCTGGAACCGTGCTTTGCTTCGAACTCCTCAATCCATTCTCGGATGTGTGGATACTCTGCCATCAGGCCTCCCAGGTCGCCTGGCTCGATATTGAATGCGGGCTTTTCGGGTTCTTGATCGCCTGCTTCCTGTTCCGTGACCATTCAATACCCCCTCATGCAACTGCTGTGATATCCACGATGAATCCCATCTCTGGCATCACCTTCCAGCCGATTCTCTCCGTGACCGGTCCCGCTGCCCTTAGGAACCTCGTTACTCCCACGGTTCTCACCATCTGCCCTCCGACGACTGCAGTCATCATATCCAGAAGAATCTCGGCGGAATTCTTCATATCTCTGAGGACACCACTCTCCATCTCATCTGGGTCGATCGTTAGTATCAGTGTCCTTCCCTCGGAAGTAAACCTCCTGAGAATCCTCAGAAGCTCCTTGCCGGACATCTCCTCTGGCATTAGCTCTGATGCTCTGTCGATAATGACGACCTCGGCCTCTTTTGATGCAGGGGAATCCAGTATGTCAAGGAGGGTGACGATTTCCTCAGTGGGCTCGGCGATTACTCCGAAGCTGGAGATAAGGTGGAATGAGCCCTCGTCAATCCTCTTGTCCATGTAGTAACCAATGCTGGCAACCTGTTCGAGCCACCCCCTCGTGGTTAGCTCAGTAGTGAATAGCGCGACTTTGACGTCATTGGCAGTCATTCCGAAAGACATCCTCTGCCCGATGATGCTCTTCCCCGATCCAATCCCCCCACATACTAGCATGAGAGCCCTGTTTGGGATTGCCGTGCCCATGCTTTGTCCTAGGCTGTCCTGGATCACTCCGAACTCGAAGTTGTTCTCATTAGGTTGTGACAAGTCTGACTTCCTCCGATATGGTGTATGCCCCGGCGTAACCCGTAGCAGCCGATACAACAGTTATTGTCATTATTACATCATTGGTTCCTGTGTAAGTGAGGGTATCACTGGTGTCGTCGACTGTGAACTGGACGATTTGGCCGGGGACCCAGCTCGTTGAAGAGTCTGCGACGGAGACCGTTAGGGGCATTGTGTCGATGTAGACTCCTGTGCCATCGAGGTTCAATTGCGTCTCACCTGAATTCTGGATGTACACGGTTGCGGTCTTCTCTGTGTCATCCCAAGCCACGTTGCTGGGGTCGTTGACCAGGGACGCCCTGGTTCGGACATCCTCCGCACCCTCTTTCCCCCTATCGTCAATTGCGGCATCCATGTCATCCCAGGTCTCTAGGAGGACGCCGGATACCAGGCCGGCGACTATCAATCCGGCGATAAGCAGGATAATCTCAGAAGGTCCGCTTGCCATATTCTCTCCCTCATGTAATTGTTACCGAAACAGCGTCATTGTGGTTGTAAATAGCCAAAAATGCCCTATCTGGATCGTCTTCTATTGAGAAACCGTGACTGGCCACGGACAATGGGAATGCATCTGTGGAAACCTCCTCGCCTGGGAACAGATACAAGTTGCCGCCCGAGTAGTGGTCGGTAAACAGGAAGGGCGTGCCCTGGAGGATTGGCGAGGTATCTGATAGCGTGATCGAGATGTGTGAGAGTTCGACTGTCTCTGATCCGGTGTTTCTGATGGTAATGATGTTCTGGTCGTGGAGTGAGGAAATAGTTCCAGTGGCATCGCCATTACCACATCCGGCAATGGTGATAACGTCGCCAATTTCGTATCCTGATCCTGGTTGTACGACAGAAATAGAATCCACTGAACCAGTGGTTTGAGTTACCGACACTACTAGGCCGGTACCGCCCCCGGTTGTTGCGCAACTCCCTCCAGTGGCATATCCAGAACCGCTTGCCGTGACAGAGAGAGAGTTGGCGGGCCCCGTGGATTCTACCTTGTCTGTTACACTAACCAAGTTCACCTCTGGGTCAGGTAGCTCGTAGTCCGTGTTCTTGATCGACTCGTTCACGCTTTCGACCAGTGATACTGTGGCCATTCCGAATATCATGATGAAGACGGTGCCGACGACCATCGCCGCTACGCTAGACCCGGCCAATCCCATCCCCCCCTAGGGAGTCCCCTGGGCCCTCCAAGCCTCTATGAGTGCAGCGAAGGTGAGTAGGGTCCTGTTGTTAACAGAGGGTGCTCCCTGTGATGCCTCACCTGGTTCGGCCAATGAAGCGATAGCGCTGAGCGACTTATCCTCGGCAGCGGTGATGACTCCGGACTTGGAGGCGGCCTTGATGAAGTTCAGGGCATCTGCTCCATTCATGTTGTCGAGGAGAAGGGCGACTATCTTCGTGGGATCGACGGCGGGGCCATGCATTAGTGCCTCTGCCTCGCCGCTCTTGAGGAATGGGTTCACTGCCAGAGTCTGAGCCTCGTAGAGGTCGAGCAGGCCTGGGCCCCCGGCCATTCCTCCTTGTGGTGGCACTGGCCCTCCTTCCGAGGAGTCGACTGGTCGGCTGGTTACCTCGCCGTCATCCGAAACTGTGTGGATGACGTCCTGCGATCCTCCGCCACTAGAGCTAGTATTGGCGGACGAGATGGTCTCCGCTGCCAGCTTAGCGGTCTGCTGGGCTGTCATCTTGATGTTCGACTCCATGAGGTCCATGGCGGTCTCCAGCCTCTCGAACCTGTCCTTTACCATGTCGACGAGCTCTGGGATCTTGTCCTGGCCCTGGCTTGCCTGTGGGTCGCCGAGTACGCCCACCCTTGTCCCGGATGGAGCGAACAGCCATGCCTCCAAATCGGTCGGCCTGAACTCGGTTGGGATATCGACGTGCTCGACTGATAGCTTGGCTACCTTGTCAAGCCTGGATGACATCCCACGGTCGAGGTTGGAATCAGTAGAGGACTTGAACTTGTCCAGTATACCCATTCCAACACCTCATGCTCCCACCTCGTAAGGCACCTCGATCCTGGAGACTCACATCATCGAGGAGCCCCAAGTCAGGGAGTGTACTGTCCAATCCGTGAGGGTCTCTCCGCCGCCATCGACTACTATTCTCATGCTGAGGGTCTCGCCTTGTGTGGCTGTCGAGTCGCAACCTGGGTTCACATCATCGCCGTCTACGTCCTCGTCATCGTCTGTGTCCGAGTCCCCTAGGGTCACGGTGGTGAAGTATGTGTCTCCGGCGGACAGCTCGGTAGTTGCTCCGATTGCCAACTCAGTGATCAGCGAGGATGCTGGGAGGAGCCCGTCGTCGAAACCTAGACCGACCGTGTTGCTGTGCTCGCACGTGATATAGTAGGATACGTCGCCTGGGTAGATCCCAGTCGATCCGGATGAGACTCTCCAGATCACGTCCATAGTAGCTACGTGGTCGGTCCCGCTTGTGCCTAGGGTGTCAGCGGTGGACGCTACTAGTACGTCCACAATTGATACCTTACCGGATATCTGCTGCCTCGTGTCGCTGCTCGTCTGCTCTGCGTTCTGCTGTAGCTCCTCGGCGGTCTTGATGATGATCGTCGATGCCACGGCTGCCACTAGGATTAGGGCGATGAAAACTATCATCGCGCCGATACCGATGGAGCCCATGTCTTCCTTGTCTTTGGTTACTCTCTCGTTCATTTCCATGCTATCACCACTCATCTAAACCACCGATGCCCCTGCGGTAAGAGAGTCTATCTTGAGCTCGGTCACCGTTGTGCCACCGTTCGTGACGATGATCTTGAGTAGCATAGTCTCGCCGACTCCGGCTAGAGCGTCGCAGTCCCCTGTGTCCACGATGAGGTCGAAGCGGAACACCTCGCCGGCGTCCAGCTCCCCGGTGCCGTAGTCGGAACCATCCAGGTTGTCCGCGTTCTGAGATTCTCCGGCGACTCCAGTTCCACCCTTTGCATTGGTTCCACCGAGTGCGAAAGTTCCTAGGTTCCCACCGACCAGACCGTAGGTAGCGGCGTCACCGCACGTCAGGACCCAGTTGATGTTCTGGGTCACGAGGTTCTGCGCTCCGGCTGCGACCTTAACCGTGAAGACCATGCTTTGCACATCGGTAGTGCTTGATGTGTTGACCAGTGCCTGCACGATGTTTATCTTCCCGGAAATCTCCTTCCTGGTATCGCTGCTCGTCTGCTCTGCGTTCTGCTGTAGCTCTTCTGCGGTCTTTATGATGATCGTCGAGGCCACTGCGGCCACAAGAATCAGTGCAATGAAGACAATCATTGCCCCGATACCGATTGAGCCCTCCTCTCGATTTCTTTCTACTGTATGGTATTCTTCGCTCATTATGCGTTCACCTGTACCCCCTCGTGGTTGCTAATCACTTATGATATTAGTGGAAAATGTGGGTTTTTTGGTCGCTCAGAATATGGAAGTTAGCTTCCTATTCCGACTGCTTCTCTGAGATTCAGTACCTCGATGGGTACGTGAATCACGTCCCCCGGACCTAGGTTCTCGACTAGGGGGAGCCTGAGGGTCTCGAAGCCGTCGGGCATCCATGGGTCTAGGAGTAGTCCCTGCATGGTGTTCGGCGTCCTGTTTTCTACTCTTGTCTGGACCCTCAGGGAACCGTAATCCACATGATACCCGGTGGCGATGCTCAGGCTGCTGCCGAGAAGTGCGGTCTGGGGGAAAGATCCCGAGGGGCGGATCTCGATCCCGATTTCTATGAATCCCTCGGGGGGTATCTCGGGTATTTCGCACATCTTCGGGGTTGCTGTCCATCCGTACGGGATTGGAGGTGCCAGCCTCATCGTGGAGATGTTGTTCTCACCGGTGTTCTCGAGTGTGATTACCATCAGGGCGTGGTCCTTGCCCTCTGGCCATGTTGTTCCTATGGACAGGAAGAAGCTGTTCACGAGGAATGGGCTGGTCGCTTCGTTCACTGCAACTGGTCCGAGTGCGCTAATCGCGTCCTCGAAGGCCTTGGCGGACGATGACAGGTCTGAGTCAAGCGCCTTCTTCCCTTGGTTGACCAGAGTAAGTGCTATCTCCTCTATGTCGCTTAGCTCACCCATCTCGTTGAGGTGCCTTCCGAGTGTGTTTAGGGAGCGTTCCAAGCCATCCCTTCCCATGGAAGCGACGGCTCCCTCCACGCAATCGGAAGCTGCGCCCCAGTTGCCCTCTCTGAGGTGCTGTAGCCCCAGCATCGTGAGGTCCCAGGCACTGCGGTCCCCCTCGGACATCTGCTCGAGCTCCTCCAGGGAGCGTTCTAGAGAGGAAAGGGCTCTGTAGAGGTCCATGATTTGGCCCTCAGCATCATCGACCTCCTGTGACAGTGTCTTCAGCATCTTCTTGGCGCTGATCGGCCTGTTGGCCCATATTGCGAACTGGATGTTCTCCGCCTCTTCCTCGATGTAGTCTATCCTCTTCAGGGTGGCCTCGGCCCCTCCGATCGCTGGTGCTTGTCTTTTGGCCAATTCAGTTTCCTCCTCCTGGTTTGTTTCCGGCCCTTCCCAGAATCTTCTTGATTCGTATCGCTCGCAGTTCGATGTCCGCTAATTGGCTGTATAGCGTGTCGTATGAACTATCGAGGAAACGCAGAATCATGTGGACCAGGATTGGGGATATCGCCATGAAAGATAATATTGTGAGAATTGAGGTCGACCCCATGTCTATTGCGAGTGCTGGGGTGATCAGTACGAACGGCAGGAAGGCATATGGTGCACAGGAGATTATTGCTCGTAGCTCCTTCCGAGTGTTTTTCTGTTCCTTGTCGTGGTCCTCCAGTAGTGACATCGTCCCTATCCTGGACTTCTTCCTGTCATCATGAATGGCCTGAAGCTCGCTCGAGGAGAGCCATGCCACCAAGGCGGCGAATACTACTGAGGCTATTGCGCAAATCAGGGTCAGCCATGTTGAGAGGCCGGTTAGCGAGAGCATTCCGAAACCCATGGATGCTACGTAAGCAGAAGCATGGAGGCGACTCTCTGCCTCATCCATTCCCTGTCTTAGCAGGGAGACCGCCACAAAAAGGATGGCTAGTGCCGCCAGAGCGGCTGATGGGAGGCTGATCCCCGAAAGGGTGATGCTCGGAGAAGACCATGATTTGATTGATAGTTCGGCTTCGTAATTGTCGTTCTCTACTACGTTTCCGAATATCCCACCTTGTTGGGTAACGCCCAAGGGGAACGCCAAGGATACCGAACACTGCAATGTCTCTGAGGAAGAGAACCATGGGATTGGATTCAACTGGATGGCCCACGATGCAGTGGCATTTTCCCCGGGCCCCAGAGGGGGCAGTGTCTCTGAGGAATATGGGTTGGTTATCGTCGCGTATGGGGTTCCAGAGCAATCTAGAATGACGTCGACATCGGTTGGCATCACTGCATTGCCCGCATTAATCACCGTGACATCGATCCATGTCAGGTCCCCCTCTTCTCCGTCGCTCCTGAATGAGACGCTGTCGATGAGAGGGTCGGTAGATTCTGACATCCTGAGTTTGACCACGAGATCGGTGGAATATTCCGTGTTAGTGCTCTCTTGGGGGTTCCTTAGTTGCAGGAAGACGTCCCATCCGTCACCAGGAGCGAGGTTCTTCTTGTCTGGGATGACTATCTGGATGGTGATCGTCCCCCCATGTCCCTCACGTGCACCTCCATCATACGGGGTAGATGGTTCTAGGTCCCATGCTGAGCCGCAAGTGGTTGCGGTTGCCGAGGTAGGGTCGATGCCCCCTCCCTGGTCGACGAGGAGGCACATGCCGGCGCCGGTGGAGGGGTCGTGGTCTATGCTCATCCCCCAATGCACAAGGGGGTAGGAGATCGATGGTACCAACCTTTCCGGAAGGTCGGCAGCGGAGTCATAGGGGTCCCTCTGCCCATTCAAGGCTAAGGTGAAGGTCCTCTCTGCGTCTGATGAGTTGCCCCATGAGTTGATGTTTGTCCAGGGGATCTCTATCTGTCGGCAGTTCGGGTCGGTATTGCCCTCGCATGCAAAGTCACCGGCTGTGTCGGAGCTGATTTGGTACTCGTCATCGGTCTGGGCCCTGACCACGATAATCGGGGTGGTGTCCTGCTGTGGGTCTACATCGATCCCAACCGGTGTGCGAATTAGTGTGAAGGACCCGGTCTCCCCTTGCCAATGGTCTGCTTGCAGGGTATTGAATGTGAATGTGAATGAGCTGGTCTGGCCGACGCCCAGAGTCAGGCTGGTTGAGCCGATGTTGTTGGCTACGTTGAACCTATCCATAGTTAGATCGAGGTCTTCTGTCTCCCACTGTACGGTCAATTGCATCTGGGCATTGCCCTTGTTCTCCAACACGAAGTGGACCTCCCGGTCAACCCCTGGGACAATTGCAATCCTCTCCGGCGACTCCACCAACTGCACGTCGAACACAGGGAGTACCTCGATGCGAATCGCCTTCGATCCCGCAGGGACCCCTCCTCCCATGGAGACCCTGTCTTGGAGTGGGACGCTCTGAACGGTTCCGTTGACCGTGATCGTAGATGGCCATGTTGGGTATGGGTCCGTGATGTTGACCGCCCTCAGTGTGATGTTGTGAGTCACGTATGCCTCGAGAATCTCCCCCGCATTGTTCAGATCGGGGAGCGTGATAGAGAGCATGACCTTGTGACTGGCTTCCGGCTCGATGGTGAATGCAGATTCGTTTACGGTGTAAGTCCAGTTCTTCGAGTTCCCGAAGTCTGCTGTCAGATTAAGCGTCTCCATCAAGTTCCCCCTGTTGATCATGGTGACCTCGATTTCCACCGAATTACCGGGAGCGGCTTCGAATTCGGATGTCCCAATGAAGTCGATGCGATGATCTGGAGCGACTTGAACGTTCCATACGCTGGTGGACAACAGCGTGCCGTTGTAGTGCGCTGTTAGATTGAAGCTCTGGGATACATCCGCCCTAGCCAGTAGGCTTGCCTTTGCATAGACCCTCACGATCCCCTGTGAACCGGGTGGAACCAACTGGGTGGTGTTCGTCTCACAGGGCTCTGCCTCACTGAAGCAGACGGTGAGTTTGTCCCCATCCGAGGTGTCCAGAGAGAGTTCGTAGGTAATGTTGGTATTGCCAGTGTTGTTTAGAACTGTGATTATTGTTTTCTGGCCCACCCTGTTAGTCTCCGAGAGGTCGGAGGTCTCCGAGGATGCGATCACAGCCGTCGATTGGGTGGGGTAGAACTCGGCTGAGACGACCTCGGTTAGTCGGATCAAGGCAGGCGCGTATGCCAGTAGTTCTCCGGTTTCTGTAGAGTTCGCATATACCCATATTTCGTGTACTTCATCGGCACTGGCTGAAGAGGGGGGGATTGCTGTGACTACTATTTCGAACTGGTCTTGAAAGGCCTTCCCACCGGTTCCGTTGTCGGGGAAAAGGTTGGTTCTGGACTGCAGCAAGTTCGCTGCTGAAGAGGCTAAGGAAATCGTCCAGTCTGTCTTCGATACATAGCCCAATGTGAAGTTTGCAACGTCGTTGCCGGTGTTCTTGAGAGTCAGGTTGGTTGCGATGGACGTTCCAGGGTCGCCGACAGCCACACCTGAGGAAATCATCTCCGCTGACCATATTTCCGCTATGTTCACTGAGACGGAATCGGTTGCATTCCGAGAGATGGTGCCGGGGAAGGTCCCCCAATCGGATGTGGCTTTGAATGAGAATGTGAGTGTGCCTGCTGAGGGGTATGGGAATTCTGCCGGGTTGGGGTTGAACGCCAGTGCGATGGTCCCGTATCCTATCTCTCCTGGCTCCAATTCCATTGTAGACGGAGCCGCCGTCGCCGTCCACCTCTGTAGCTCAGCGGGACTGGATCCAGCCAGAGAGGTGTCCTGTACGAATGACATGCCATTTCCTACGGAGGGACTGAGGGAGACTTGGGCCAGGGTGTCATTAGACCCAAGATTATGCACGATAGTGACCTCAAAGTCAACCCATCGATTGAAGTTCCCTGCCATGATATCGTCCTCTGTGATGTCACTGGCGCCCCCGCTGACGGAGATATCCAACTCGACGATGCTGTCAATCAGGAGAGTTGTCTGGTTCGTTGCTGGCACCCCTCCCTCCATAGGAATGGCTTGAATGATTAGATCGACCTGTTCGATAGATGAAACCTTCCAAGATGGGTTCAGTGGCATCTCTAGATGTGGGGTGGAGATCGTGACTGGGATTGCACGGGTCTCGTTGGGCAGTAAGACATCGGTGATCGTCACCGGGGAGTGAATGTTCCAGAACGGGACTGCTTCCGTTGCTCCGACGTCGATCTGGTACTGAGCAGGAGCTGTCCCGGTGTTCTTCAGGGTGTACTCGAGGGTCCTATCGGTTCCTGGAGTGAGATTTGCGAAACTCTTCCCCAAATCGTGGCTGTGGTTCTGGAAAATCTCGGAAGAGTAGGTTCCTCCGGCCATCACCATTGTGGTGGCTTCCAAGACATAGCCCGCTGTTTGGCTTTGGATAGTTACTGTGACCAGCACCGAGTCCCCGTTGGAGGCATCGGACGGAACGTCTACGCTGATTTGGATCGCCTCGGTATCTCCAGCTTCTACAGTGAGAGGGGAGGATGCGGAGTAGATTGTATCAGAGGCGTTGACCCAGTAGTCGGTTGGTACCGAGTTGTTCGACTGGAGAACCTCGAAGTCGTCGCTGACTGTGCCAGAGTTCTGCAGGATGAAGTTCAGGACCGTTTGGGAACCGGGGTCAATGTTCCTATTGTTCGCTGGGAGCAGGGAGGCCCTCAGGGCAACGAAGTTTACTATCCTTGATTCTATTGTTACTGTATCCTGAGATACCCCATCGATCAGGATGTTGCCCGCTAATGTGTAATCTCCTTCCAGGTTTGAGCCATCGAAGGAGATGGTGATATTCTTAGGAGTAGGTGGGCTTGCGAGGCTTCCGGGCAATAGTTGCTCAGTGGAAGAGGAGAGGGAGACGGTAGGACCGCCGAGGGAGGGAGTTAGGGTTAGTTGCGCCGTGACATCTACTGGCTGGTTCCCTGTATTCACCGCTGTAATGGCCCCCACCCACATGGCTCGAGCTAGGGATGAGCCGTCTGCTGGTAGGGAGTCGGCAATGTCTGTGGCATCTTCAACAGCAACAACGTTGACATTGTTGAGAGACAACACGTCATTGCTTGAATTTGAATCCGAAGAAGAAGACGCAACCTCCCAAGAAGCGGTGATTTGCAATCCTGAATCTATCACTGAGGATGCGTCCCAGTAGAGCAAGTGGTTTGCGCCTGCTCCAGGATTTATGGTTACGGTTCTGTTGTCAACTAACACCCCGTCGATCTTCAGTGTAACGTTCCCCTCCGCTACCGAACCGCCTATGTTCAGGATTCCAACTCTGATAATATGGTTCTGAGGGGCTAGTGTAGGTACACCTGAGATGAGGACCGAAGGAGTGGTGACATGGAGATCGGTTACTGCAACATCGGGATCTAGAGAGCGTCCCGAAGTCATCATCGGAACATCTTCATCTGGTGATGCCGGAATACCTGCCAACAAGGGAGACAGGAAGAGAAGGGCGACTAGAATCGTGGCCTTGCTAGCCCTATCTGTGACCCTTTCTGAGTAAGTGGCAAGGTTTGAAATGACTTGTGTTCCCATCGCTTCCGCTCCCCTCCTCGTAGAGGAGACTACCAATCATTATGAAACAACCGGAGGAAAATTGTAGCGGGGGCGATCGTGAAGGGTTACGACCGATGTTATGAAAAGTCACCGCTCAAGTTCGGTCACGTGGCGGACGCTGTATCCATCATTATCATCGTGCTTATTCTGCTAGCCACATTCAACGGCTTATTCAGAATAATGCGTTCTCAATCAAGGAGGACCATCCTCCCGTCAACAAGAAGAAACGTCCCCGATGAGATTCTAGCAGGTTCGGTTTCGAGAAGAAGCAGGGTGAGGGGGAGAGACAGGTCTGGTAGTCCAACCGTTGCAGGTTCACTGGGCGAGGGTTCGGAGGCCATCGGTCCTGGTGTCCAAGAAGCCGAAATATCAACTAAAGGCGCTTCTGCTCTGGAGAAGAGGCTGGAACGAGAAGGTGCAAAGAGGGGGTCTGTGCAAATCAGTCTGATGTGGGACAACTGGAATGATCTAGATCTACATGTGATAACCCCTTCCGGAGAGCACATCTACCACGACAATAGGACGTCTGGCTGCGGGGGAGAGTTAGATATCGACATGAACTTCAAACCAACGTCAAAGTCTCCTGTTGAGAACATCGTTTGGACAAAGACGCCCCCTCCAGGGGTTTACAGAGTTGGAGTAAGGCACTACAAAATCCACACGAGAGGAATCTTCTCATGGGTGCCCTTCTTATCTAGAGTCCATAGGAAGAATTCTACCGATTTCACAGTTAGCCTGACCATTGGTGAGAGCAAGCGTTTCTACGAAGGATCATTGGTAAAGAGCAACGACTTGCAATTCGTTGCGAAGTTCGCAATTGCAGGACCCGATGGAGAGGTCCCCGAACTGATATTACCTCAGGAAGAGGAGAGGTCACACGAGGATTTCACTGAAGCTAGAGACGTTGATGCACTTCGCAGGCGAGTCGGTACGGTTCAAGATGGCGTCTCGGTCAACCTGAGTTGGGAGGGAGATGGTGATCTGGGGTTGTCCGTTGTTGATTCGGGCGGCGATCAAGTGTCCTTCTTCAGCCCCGAAGGGATGGGAGGAGGAAGCTTCGACATGGCTGACTTCGACCCGAAATCTGGAAGGAGGTCAATTACATGGGAGAATGCCCCCCCGACTGGATCTTATTCCGTGCATGTCAGGCATTTCGAAACTGAAGGAGATGCGGGAGAAATAGGCTTCAAGGTGGTTGTAATCAATAGGGGCGAGGCCGAAGAGTACTCTGGCGTGGTTCAGCCGGATGGTTCCAATGTGGAAGTCGGCAGTTTCGAAGTCTAGTCTTCCCAAAGGCCCTGTATGCTTAGGATACGCCTCATCCACTGTAGCTTCTCGATTTTCATCTTTTCTTGTGTCTCCCCTGACCATCGACCAACGAAGTCTGCCTGTGTTCCAAGCATCTTGATTCGATTATTGCTGACCCCGAGAGCCGTTAGGATGCAAGCAGCGCGATCCCCATCGGTGAATCCCCCTGGGTTGTGCATCCCTGGGATGCTTTCTGGAGTCTGGTGAGTGAGTATCAGGTCAGGAGGATTTGCCTGTTCTTCTGCAAATTCCAATAGTGAATCCCATTCCTTTCGATTGTCCCCGTGTGCATGGAGGAAAAAAGGGACTGCCCTTCTAACAGCCTCAATTGTTCCCTCCCCCCCATCGGCATCGCTCACGATGAATGCCACTCTGGACCATGCCTTTTCGGATAGTGAGCCGGGAATCTCCGAAATCACTCCTGCCGCGCCGTCAGCAGCAACTATCAGAGTTGGCTCAGAAAGTATGCTCACCAACTCTTCGGGCTCGATTGCCGCTCCGAGGATTGCAACTCCAGCCTTTCTTATGACAAGCCTCCTGAATAGTCTTGATAGCGAAACCGCCCTATTGTGTCTAGCCCATTTGTCCAAGTGGGAGTCCTCCACTCTGTGAATCATCTCTTGCGCACTCTCTGAGTCATCAGACTCATCCCAGCCGAAATGCTCCCTCACGTCCCCCTGTAAATCAACCAATGAAGGCAAGGACGGTTCCAAGACAGTGAGTCTTTGCGCGTACGTCATGTTCTCCAGTGGAAGGGCTCGGTAAGCATTGAAGAACCCTCGTGGAACTCTGAAAGACGTGCCAATGCCCATCCGCGCCCCGGAAATCGATGACGAAGGGCTACTAGCGCGCTATCCATTCCTACCACAAGGAAGCACTTACATCAGGTCTATGTTGGATGAAAATGGGATTACGGTTGAGGACCTGATAGATGCTCCTTGGCTGGAGGACATCCGGGTCAGAGGCATGTTGAGGCTGGTGGATTCCGTTCTACAGCAGGAAGGCGAGGGGGGGGCGTCCAGCATTGATATCTCTACAGAGGTAGGTAGGATGACAGAATCTCTCTCTTTCCTTCATGCTATGCTGATAGTTTGCGCTTCGTTCGACGAGCGCCTACTTTCGAGATGGATAGAAGGCGAGTCCAGCAGAGCGGACAGGCTCCTGGGGATGGAATCTGCCAACTTCGAGTTGATTTCGTCCTCGTTCCTCTCTGAAATTGTTGCCAAGGTTGATTCAAGGGGTTCGGAGAATTACTGGATCCCTCTGGTGGACTTCATCGAGCTTAGTCCCAAGATTTCTGGAAAATACTGGAGACTAGTGAACAGGCCAGTGAAGCAGGGATGGGTGTGCTTGGACGCTGGTGCTGGAGAATCGGGCCGTGGGAGGGCCTCGCGATTGATCAAAGAGAGGATTAGGGAGAGCCTAAGGGAGAGTTGCGAAGAGAGGATGGCAAGGATGGATGATGAGTTCGCTGCGAAGTTCGCCGACCCGGTGGAGAAGATTGTCGGTCTACTTTCAGAGAGGGTCAAAGAGGAGATGCCGATGACGGCTGCGATTAGGGATGATTGGCCCCCCTGCTTCGAATCTGCGGTTTCGGAATTGAACCAGGGGGTTAACGTCAACCACGTTGGTAGGGTCTTCCTTGCGGCCTTCTCTCGTTCCATTGGTCTACAGCAGGAACAGACCTGCAATTTCTTCGCAAATGCTCCGGACTACAATGCAGACACTACTTCTTACCAAGTGAATCAGATTTACGAAAGGGAGTATACTCCTCATGGGTGCTCTGCTCTGAAGACCAATGCGAGATGCCCGGTTCAAACTGGAGAGGATCGGTTGTGTGACCAAGAGTGGCTGACCCACCCGCTGAAGTACATCAGGGCTAAGCAGAGGAGGCGGTTCAATTCTGATAGGTCCGAGTCCAGTGATACTGATAACAGCCAAAGTAGCAGTTCGGCCAATTCCTCATAAGGAGGTGCTCTCCAACCCCTTCCAAGGGGGACTAAGAAATAGTACGAACACTTGTAATCACAATCGACAGAGATAACGATCTGGGTGTTAAATCTGGCATTAGGGGGCCGGTTGTTGGGAGGAAATCATGCCTGACCGCTGCTCTCAGATTGGGAATTGCAGATCCAGAAGAATCAGACACCAATGCGATTCTAGGAGCCCTCCACCACCATGATAGGTTGGCCGAGGGAGCCAGTGCAAGCGATGAGGTCGAGATAGCGATTCTCACTGGCGACGTTCGTGTTGGCCCCAGGAGTGATCGGGCCATTGCTAGTCAATTGGACGAAGTCATACAGGAATTCCAACCCGATGCAGCCGTGCTAGTTACCGATGGCGCGGATGACGAAGCTTCCCTTCCGATAGTAACTTCCAGAGTGAGGGTGGACACAGTTGAGAAGGTAATAGTCAGGCAATCGAAGGGAATAGAGGGGACTTACTACTACATTGTGAAGGCGATCGAGGACCCCCGATTCAGATCCAGATTGCTCATTCCTCTTGCAGTTTTCCTAATCATCATTGGACTGGGCCTGATCCTCCCGAATGGCATCGCCCTGATAGGGGCGCTGCCCCTTCTGATAGGACTGTGGGTATTGGGCAAGGGACTAGGCCTAGAGGCTCAAATGGAGCGTGTGGCGATGGAGATGAGGGACAGTGCGACGGGTGGACTTTTCTCATCATTGCTCTGGGGGATGTCGATAGTAAGCCTGTTTCTGGCCTTTGCAACCATATGGGCCGGATGGGATAACCAGGTGCCCGAAGAGTCTTCTAATTTCGAGCACCTAGTAGGGTTATTCGACGAGGTCCTGCAGTGGATCGTTGGGGGTGTGTTATCTTTCTTGTTGGCACTCGGTGTGCTGAGGTGGAAGGAGGGTACATTCACTGGAAGGAGCGTGCTGCTGATAGGTCTCTCCGTGGTGATCTATACCTTCCTCGCGGCGACTATTGACGTGGTGCTGGCGATTTCGTCGGGAGATCAGTATAGCCCTACATTTGATCAATTGGGTGACGACTGGGGGCTACCCCTCGTCTCGATGATGATGTACTATCTTCTCAGGACTATCGTGCAATCATTTGTCGAAGATGACGAGATGATGCAAGGAAACAGGTTCTGGGGAGTCTGATGGACGAGGTTAAGGCGTCGATAATCTGGAAGGGCGAATTTGCCCGAGGCGAGGCCCTGCTAGCGGCAATTTCCCCTGACGATCCGGAGGATTTCGTTGTCGAATTGAGGGAGGATGGTGATCGGGCTCAGTTGAAGGTTATCGTTTCCTCCGAAGGCCTAGGAAGATCAAGGACTTCTGTAGATGACATACTGGCTTGCTTGGCAGCCGCTGAATCAGGGTTGGACTCCCTAGGATAGTTTCTATCGAAAACTAGGACCATTCAAGGAGGAGTTTTCATTCGAACGCACGTGGGAAGCCTGCCGCACGATCGATCTCACCTGCTAATCCGGCCAGGAGGGTCTGAGGTCCCCACCGAGCTTTTCAGGAAATCGATTAGAAGGTGGTTGATTGCCCACTTGTCTGACGATCTGGCATCCGACGGGGGTTCAGGAGATGTTGTGGAGTCAATGGCCTACTCCAAGGGAGATGGGGTAGTTTGTGGGAAAGTGCCGATTGACGTACTGATAGAGGACTTCTTTTCAAGTTGTGACATCAATTGGTTTGTGGGGGATGGGGATAGAATCTCGACCGGGGATAAGGTTCTATCCGTGAGTGGTCCCTCGGCAAGCGTGCTGAGTTGCGAGAGGGTGCTTCTAAACATTCTAGGCAGACTGTCGGGAATTGCGACCCTTACGTCTGAATGGGTTAGAGAGGCGGACGGGGTCGGGGTTGCCTGTACAAGGAAGACATCGTGGGGTTTGTTGGACAAATGGGCAGTTCACGTTGGTGGTGGACTCACGCATAGGCTTAGCAGAAGCGATGCGCTGATGATCAAGGAGAACGACTTGAAAGTTAGTTCACCAAATATCGAATCTGGCCATCCGATTACTTCTGTGATAGCCTCTGTTGACATGGAGGCCAATGCGCTGTTCACCGTAATAGAAGTTCAAGACTCTAGCCAAGCGATTCTTGCTGTTGAGGGATGGTCGGAAATTCAGAAATCAAGGAATGGCGCTGAGCCGATCGTGATTCTACTGGACAATATGGGGCCTTCCGCATGCGGTAGCACCGATGAGGATCTCAGGAGTATGGGTTTGAGGGAGTGGTGCATCCTAGAGGGATCTGGTGGAATCAAAGGAGAGGATCTGGATTCTTGGGCGAGCGAGGCGGGAGTTGACGTGATTTCCTCGAGTGAGGTGAACATGAATTCCAAGCCGCTTGATTTCTCGATGCTTATTGGGGGGCCCTAATGGTCGAGATTCCCGACAGCCACCCTAGGAAAAGGTCGCTGCTTTCTCGTCAGAAGATTGTCGAAGGGAGCCACAGAGGTCTTCTCGCAGACTCGGCAATGATAGCTCATGGAAGGGGAGAGGCTTTCGACTACATGTTAGGGGAGAGGACGACTGATTCGGCCAGATTGGCGATCCGAGAGTCCGCATCTCGACTTAGGGCAGCCAATAACCCAGTCATCTCGGTCAATGGGAACACAGTATTACTTGCCGGGAAGGGGGCATTGAGGTTGGCCGCAGTAATCGGGTGTCCAATTGAGGTGAATCTCTACTACAGGACACCCGAGAGAGTCGCTGGTCTACTGTCCCTATTGGAGGATCAGAGGAAGGCCGTTGCCGAGGAGGAAGCCCCGATAGGATTCGAGGGTGAGTGGCTGGGCACGGTAAATGCTGTAACCCTGCTAGGCGGGTCGCCGGATTTCAGGATTCAGGGCCTAGAGGGCCCTCGGTCCCACTGCACCGAGAAAGGAATCGGTGTCGCGGAAACCATCCTAGTGCCTCTAGAGGATGGTGACAGGTGCGAGGCTTTGGTAAATCTTGACAAGGAGGTGATTGTGATTGACCTCAACCCCCTCTCTCGGAGTTCAAAGATGGCAACGGTTACTATCGTGGACGAGGTCTCCAGGGCTTTCGATGGTATTTTAGCTGCACTTCTAGATCCTGATGAAATGGGATACGATGAGTGGGATAATGACTTCGTTCTCAAAGAGGCTCTAAGGGAAATGAGTTCCCTTGTTTCGGATTCTTCAACTCCCACTCTCTGAGAAAATCTCGACACATCTTGATGAGATTGCCTTGCCCACTTCTGTCGTTGAGGCGCTTCCGCCTAAGTCGTAGGTTACCGGTCCTCCCTCTGACATGTGTTCAGAGATCGCACGCTCTAGGACATCCGCGCACATCGTAGCTTTCTCGTCATTATGACGCAAACCCAAAGAGTCGAACATCAACTGTACTGATGCGATTGATGCGATTGGGTTCACTTTATTCAAACCGGCATATTTCGGACTGGAGCCGTGTACGGGTTCGAACAGCATGTGGTTATCTCCTATGTTGGCACTGGCTGCCATCCCCATCCCACCTTGGAGTACGGAAGCAAGATCAGTTGCTATGTCACCGAACATATTGGGCAGAACCACCACATCGAGATCCTCTGGATTTCTGACAAGCCACATAGTGAATGCGTCGATGAAGGCTTCGTTAGTCTCCACTCCTTCGTACTCGGAGGCGACTTCCCGGAAGACCTCTCGGAAGAGTCTGCACCCCCTAGTCACGTTGCTCTTGTCCACGCAAGTTACCTTCGGAGTGGAGTCAAGTCTGGATTGTCGTCGCTTTGCGAGTTCGAATGAGTATCGAATGACGCGCTCGCTCCCCTTGCGAGAAATCGGCCTAACGTCCCATCCTACCTCACCCTCTAAGCCGGGAAACCCCCCGATAACCAATGGCTCGTCTCTTTCGCCGCCCCTCGCCGCCATTCCAGATCTTCTGAGAAGTGCGTGGTAAAGGCCCTCTGTGTTTTCTCGGACCATTACCATATCAACCAACTCGTGGTTCCACACATCAGAGAAGGTTCCGTGGACCTTGTGCTTCACTCCCTTGTATAGCTTGACTGGCCTAACATTTGCATAGAGGTCAAGTGCAGATCTGAGACCCAATAGTGCCTGTCCACCTGCAATATCTCCATTTGGCAATGTCGCGCCTGGCCATCCGACTGCTCCCACTACAATTGCATCCGACTCATCACGGCAGAATTCGAAAGATCCTGATGGCCACTCCTCTCCGGTATCTAGATAGTGCTGGCCGCCGCAAGGAATCTCCGATATTTCGAGGGAGATTGCACCAGATTCTTTGAAGACGGAGAGGACTCGCTTGACTTCTTCCATCACCTCACGACCTGTCCCGTCCCCAGGGAGTAGGGTCAAACGATATGGCGCCATGTCTTCGGCAAGACCTTTTCATTCATCAATCCGACCCCCCGCCGAACTGACCTTTCTAGGAGATAATTGATAGACGGTCAAGTGAACACCACATGTATGGACACCAACTCCGAAGAAGGGCAAGGCGGACCGAAGATAGATATCAGAACTCTACCCGAGTCGGTTTCCCTCCTATGGGAGTCCATGCTGAGGAAGAACCCAAACTGGGATCTGGCCAAGTGGCTAGACGATAGGGCCAATGAAGAGTTGGAGTTATTGGAGTCTCATCTAGGAAGGGAGAAGTTGAGGTACGAACAACGTCTGCATAGGATTGAGAATCTATCGAAGCAGATGAGGCGTCGACGGGAGAACATCAGCGGGTCGCAGATTGCAGACCCCAATCAACGTAATCTGTTCGATGTATACGAGCCTACTAACAAAAAGGAACGATCCGGAGAATACGATCCGGAAAGCGGGCCATTAGTGGACCTTGGGAACCTATCTACCCACGATGATCTATTGCTAGCATACATCAGTCAGAAGATTCTGATTGCGATTGAGGACTCTGATGGAAAGGTAGGCGGTTTGCACTTTGACGAAATTATCCAGCTTCTTGAGTCACCCGGAATCCATTCAGAAGATATCGATGAGGCGATATCTTGGTTGCTTCAGAATAAAGAGATTATCGAGATAGAAAGGGACGTATTTATTGTTGACGGATGAGAAGTCTGGACGTGTGGAATACAACCATTGAAAGAAGAAGAGCGAGTCGGGAGGACTACCTTATGACAAGCGAGACTTCGGGGTGGTACGCTAGGCTCGACCACGAGTGCCCAGAAAGGACCGAGCAGATTCAGATATGGCTAGATTCTTGGTTGGAGGCTACTAAGAAGAGGCAGCCAATTGCAGCGGCGCTTCCAAACAATTGGCCGACCCTTCCCGCTGGCCTTCTCAGCAGTCCGGGCAGTGTACTTGACCACTTGCTGGCAAGGTTCGACGCCCAGAGGGACGGTCGTTCCCCTAGAGGCGTTTACGCACCGCCTGCAAGATTTGTCGATGCCGTTCTGCATGATGAATTGGACAATGGGAAGGCTATGAAGAAGGAGCCCCCTGCAACGCTTTCCCTAGCGGCATTGCCGCCGAGTTTCAGAGGATTCGCTAAGCAGTTCAACGAGGGCATCAGTGGAGAGGGCGTGATAGATGGAAGCGACAAGTCGTCAAAGAATATCACAGAATCTGGGATTCCAATTCCGTTTGCTGATCCATGTGTTGGGGCGGGACTCTTTGCGGAGAGGATGCTTCGGATACATGCGGAAAGGCTGGCGAACCATGCACCTAAAGAAAGGAAGGAGGACACTCTTCGACTGTTGGAGGGGCTGCAGCTGGTTGACACATCTGAGGTGGCTGTGAACAGTGCCAGAAGAAGGATTGTGATTATTTTGGCAAGGCTTGGCCTTGTGGACCTGGAGGATGAAGGCCATGATGGCATGATTGGTCTAAGCGAGGCTGAGATGATCGTCGAAAGTAACGTCAGATGTATAGACCCACTAATGGGAGAGTGGCCTTGGAATGAAAGGCCAATGCTACTTATCTCTCGTCCGCCCTGGCTTAGGATAAAGGACAAGTTCAGGGGCCACCCAAATGGAAGCGCCCTGAGAAAGGGTCTTTCCAGCCAACTAAGGGAATTCAAAGGGACAGATGGAAAGGCCAGGTTCTCCACCATTAAGGGGAATGTGAATCTATACAGGCTCTACATAGAGAGGTCGCTGCAGATCTCTCAGAATGGCGGGAGGGTGAGGCTAGTAGTTCCAAGTTCGGTTCTTAGGGAAAAAAGCAGCCTGCCACTCAGGAAGCTTCTGGTGGAGTCTAACTGTTGGGATTCTGTCTGGTCGTTCCCGGAAGACTCGCGGCTTCTTTTCGGAGGGACACAAGGAGTGTCAGTAATCGGAATCACTGTAGGTGAAGAGACCGATGTTCTGACTAGCTTCGGACCTCTTTTGGTCGATGACATTGCGCCTGGAAGGGGTCTCGCCTCCGATTCACCTTTCTTCGAGCTCGAGAGGGGGCCTTGGTCGTCCTGGACTGACACTTCATGGGCGGTTCCTAAGATGCCTAGAGACGACGTGGGCAGGAGCATGACCATCATGGCGATTGGTAATCTAGCCGACAAGCCCAGATTGGTCGAAGAGGGGACTGGCCTGAACCCTAGCGGCAGAGCGATCAAGGTTAGAGTTGGCGAGGTGGAGGGGTCCGTCTGGAAAAGGGAAATCTGTGATTGGACCGGCGAGGACGGCGAGGTGCCATTCATCAGGGCTGCTCACATCAATTTCATAGATGGCAAAGGTGTCCTTGGGCATCCTGCGTTTGAGATGGGTGCAGAGGATAGTAAATCTGCATGGAGGGGGCCTAGCGAGATGTCGGTCCAAAGCCGTATTGTTTGTCAGGCCGTTGTAAATCCTCAATCTGAGAGGAGATTGGTGTGGGCAGCGGTTCCAGAGGGATGTGTGTTGGGAAGCTCGGTTAGCTTCCTGGATCTTCCGAACGAAGTCAAGGACGGCCTAAGTGAAAAGTTCGGCTCACTGGAAGAAGGGTTGGGTTTCTTAGCGGATCGTCTGAATTCCGAAGAGCTTGATTTGTGGTCTAGGGCTTGGGCTGCAAACAACAACGTGAACAACTACGAGATTGAGATGCTTCCGTTCGGGGTTGAAGAAGACGACACCCCCCTTCTCACTACTGAGGAACGAAGGGCGTCTTGATTGAGGAAAGCGGATTTCTGTTTCCTAGTTCCGGAAAAACGCTCATTTTGAGAATGGATTAATATCCTTGGTTTGCATACGCGGTACGTTCCCAACTTGGAAATGACAAAGGAGAGACGCATGGGAATAAATCCAAAGATTGGAATCACAGGTCTGCCCCGTTCTGGAAAATCTGCCGTCCTCCAGAAGGTTGTCGACATGATTTCCGAAGAAGGGAGCGGTTTCAGGAGGACCAGGGGCCCATCCCCCCCAGAACACGTCGTAGGGGGGATGAGGTGCGAGCCAGTTATCGAGAACGGGGAGAGAGTTGGGTTCGCCTGCGTCAACATCCTCACTGGTGAGAAGGGAGTAATGGCACACCGGGAGATTGACTCGAGGAACCGAATTCTTGGATTTGGAATAGATCCCACTGAAATAGACAGAGTTGGCGTTCCTGCGATAATGAACAGTATTGGGAATTGTGAGATTATGGTAATTGACGAGGTAGGAAAGTTCACTGTTGAAAGCGAGGGGTTCGTCAATGTAGTCAGGCTTGCTCTTCAGCAGGACATGCCCACGCTACTCACTCTGCATAAGAAGAGCAGGCACCCCCTGCTTCAGGACATCCGAAGGAGGGATGACGCGCGGATACTGGAGGTGACTCCAGTCAACAGATCACTCCTGCCATACAAGATTCACAAACTTATCCAAGAGTTGTGAGCGATCTTCGGTCAAGTTGATGCGAAATGCCGGATGCGTCGAGGCATGGAGTCGCCAGCATCCAGATTGACTAGGCTCCTCATCGGATTCATCCTCGTCCTGATGGTGATGGCTTCTATTTCGATTCTGAATGGAGGCGAGTTATCATTCTCAGACCCGCTGGTGGTGGCCCCAATTGTTATCGGCGTAGTGGCTTGCATCCTTCTTATCGTGATTGTTACGGGTATGAATCGCCCCCCGGGGTCCTGGATGACAGACCCTTGGATTAGCAGAGAACCCGAGGATGAAATGCGTTCAAGGCTTGAAAGAGAGAGGGACGAAGCTAGTATGCAAGACCTGGGATCCAAATGGGCTAGGATGGAAATGGAGCATCTCGAGTCTAAACACGGCGAGGAGTAGGGAGCGAAACCTTGACCCTCCCCCCCTTGCTCGAATGGTTGGGTGATAGCGTGGGAGACGTTCCTAGTGACTTGAGATACACCGAAGAACACGAGTGGGTAAGAGTTGAGGGTGACGAGGTCAGTATCGGAATAACTGATTTCGCCCAGAATGCTCTCACGGAAGTAGTGTGGGTGGAACTCCCAGAGGTGGATTCGGTCATCGAAGTGATGGAGTCATTCGCTAGTGTAGAATCTGTGAAATCGGTCAGTGAGATCTACGCGCCTGTAGCAGGAACCGTGATCGAAGTCAACGAGTCGCTCGAGGATGCGCCCGAGCTGATTAATGAAGACCCATATGGTGAGGGGTGGATCTGCAAAATCAAGACCGATGAGGGTGTTGACGTGAGTAAGCTTCTCGATTCGGAAAGTTACTCCGCATTGATCGGAGACTGAAGATGAGCGAAGTGAGAAGCGTTCACATCTACGTAGACGGATCTTGCAGCGAGAATCGCAATGTGACCTCTGAGACGAGGGCCGGGTGGGGCCTTTGTGTGATAGTCAATGACGGGATTACCGGCAAAGGTAAGGGGCACCTACACACAGAGATGAACGGAGAAGTGGTCACAAATCAAAGAGATGAAGGGTATTTGGGTGCCGAAGTTGGTTCGAACAACACGGCGGAGCTATCGGCGATAGCACACGCCCTGAGATGGATACTGAGCGAATCAGAGATAGAGTCAGCAACCATAAGGGGAGACTCGAGATACGCGCTGAACATAGCCTCTGGTTTGTGGACGGCGAAGGCCAATCAAGCCCTTGCGCGACGAGTGAGAGATTTGTGGCATGAGGTCTCGGGAATAATCGCCCTAGTGGGTGAGCACGTGCCCGCACATAGGGGGCACCGATGGAACGAGCGAGCAGATCACCTTGCGTTCCGTGCGATGCAGGGAGAAGGCGCGCTCCCACTTCAGTTCTGGAAACCCGGAAAGAGATAGGGTCAGTCTTCCTTCAGAGGACCCAATGAGAGATAGGCGTATATCGACTGAAGTGAAAGAAGGAGACCGACTAGGGCTAGAATCAAACCCGTTGGTCCGGGTAAGTAGGACTGCAATGTATTCCCCGAAATCCAAGCCAAGAACAGCGTGGCCAAGGCTGCTGCGAAAACTCGTCTGACGGATTCCTCTGGATTCTGCCATAAGTCAATCCATGGAATCAGGCCCTTTCTCTTGAACGTATATCGGTACCATGCTACATAGCCCATCGAAAGACCTGCAATTCCAATCACTCCCGTGGAGAACCCGGGGTCGTCCCATGGGCCCCTCGGAGCGACTCCGAAGACCAGTGAATCCAGAATCATGAGCATTGAAGCGATTGCAAGGGGAAGCCACTCGGGTTCGTGGGATTCTATGTTCGTCTTCTCTTCCACATATTGACGAGGCCGTGCCGTAGTAATGATGTATTGCTCTTGACTGCGAAGCATGAGCAGAATGACCAGCATCCACTATTCAGACGTGATCGATGCCTCGAAGAGGTTGGATGGCGTTGTTCTGAGAACCCCAGTGGTGAATTCACCAGAGATCGATGAAATGGCCGGGAGGAGAGTGTTCATGAAGTGCGAAAACCTTCAGCACGTGGGTGCGTTCAAATTCAGGGGAGCAACGAATGCCGTGAAGATGCTAGGGGAGGATGCTGAGTCTGGCCTGTGCACCCATAGCAGCGGCAATCATGGACAGGCGGTTGCATTAGCGGCTAAGCAGAGAGGGGTTCCAGCATTCATCGTGATGCCGAAAAATGCGCCCAAGGTGAAGGTCAACGGAGTCAGGAGCCATGGGGCCGAAGTGATTCTGTGTGAGCCTAACCTGGAGGCCAGGGTTACGACTGCGAACTCAGTTCTGGAAAGAACCGGGGCGGCCTTCATCCATCCGTTTGACAATACGAACGTCATAGCTGGTCAGGGAACCGCTGCGAAAGAGATGATCGAGGAGTGTGGGGATCTGGATGCTGTCTTATCGCCCATTGGGGGTGGTGGATTGATGTCCGGAACTTGCATCTCCACTAGGTCTATGCTACCAGATGCGCTGATTTTCGGGACGGAGCCCGATGGGGCCGATGATGCCGCTAGGTCATTGGAGTCTGGCGAATATGTACCGCAGACAGGACCGGATACGATCTGCGACGGGCTCCTTACAAGCATGGGGGAAATAACGTGGCCAATCATCAAGAGTCACGTTGAGGAAATCATCAGGGTGGGCGATGATGAGGTCCTGATTGCAATGACCTTGATTCACAAGACCTTCGGAATGATCGTAGAACCTAGTGGCGCCATCTCTCTAGCTGCGGTGCTGAAGGAGGAGTTCAGAGCCAAGGAAGGAATTGGCTCTATTGGGATAATCCTATGTGGTGGCAACGTAGATCCTGAGAATCTCCCTTTCCCCCCCTAGAAACGGGCTAACAAATAATAGTTGGATTGAGTGCCGCCACCCAATGGCCCTAGTTTTTGATAGGATTAAATCAACGCCTGGCGAAGCACTGCTTCTACTGACTGCCCTAGTAACACTCGTTTATTCATTGAACTTCATGTTCTTCTCCGCGTGTTACACGACTGGAGGGGAAGGAGACTGCTTCACCATGCTGAGCAATGGTCTGGGAGGCACGACGGCGGATGTGGCCTATGGGGCTGGGGCCCCAGAAACGGCATTCAACGGGATACTGATGTTCGGGATTTTCATGTCAACTGGGCTTATCCTCAACGAGGGTGCTCGTGGGATGTGGAAGGTGATGCTTCCAGTTCTCGCAGGACTCGTTGTCGCCAGTTCGGTAATCTGGATGCTCTGGAATGATGCCAGTGAGGCAAGTGAGGCTCCCAAGTTCCTTACTCCAATCGTGACCATCACCTATGCGGCCGCATACCTCATGCTGCGCGCAGAAGACGAGGTTGACGAGGGGCTGGACTCAATCTCATTTGGAATCGGAATCAAAGACCCAGTCGCTTTGATGGGTCTGGTCATTGTTATCGCTACGGGGCTCTTCTACGTATTCCGGCAGATCGTTAACCCCGAGTCTGTAATTGACGCGGTCACTCCGGGGGCTGCAAGCGATGGTCTGCTAGCGCCCACAAAGGTGACTGTTGCCTTCACCGGAGCGCTTCTCCTAACTTACGTGCTATGGGCGACCATTATCCTGACCCAGGGGGCCAAGGGGATGTGGCCAGTAGCCCATCCTGCACTATTCGCTTTCCTCACTATTACGATTGCTAATTACTTCGGTTTCGTCTTCGGCCCGTTGAGGGAGTTCTCTGAGCAGAATGAAATGGATGCGATTTCCGGGCCGGCTACTATGCTCCTGTTCCTGCTGGTATATCTCAGGCTAAGGGACGAGGGCATCGAAGAAGGAATGACCTACCAAGGTGACCCTATGGATTCGAGATCGTTCGATCGTTTCTTCGTGACGGGTGCGATTGCGATATCGGCTGCATTCATGCTCGTAGAGATTTCAGGGCTGTGAATTGGTGGAGCACGAGCCGGGATTTGCACCCGGGTCCATGGATCTGCAGTCCATTGCATAGCTGCTCTGCCACTCGTGCTTAGCCCCACCGAACCTACTTTCTTTCTTGAAGACTATCCGAGCGACGGCATACCTTCATTGAGTGGCTACTCGTGTGAAAGACGTGCCGCGTGTGTCTTCCCGGTTCGAGGGACTGGGTGTTGGTTTCGCCCCCTATCTGCAACCTCCTGGGCCGGGAGTGGTCAGATGGACCGTTGGGGAGCCCGGTTTCGACACGCCGTCCCCGATCATCGATGCTGCAATCAGCGAACTCGAGGAGGGGGAAACCAAGTACACCAGAGGAGCTGGTTCAATGGCCCTTTGCGAGGCCGTGTCGGGCTACCTAAGGGATCACCATGGCATCGAGGCCCCTGCTGAAGATATCGTCGTGACCCCCGGAGCGAAGCAGGCTCTTCTCTATTCCTTCCTGATTACGACCATGCCCGGCGACGAGGCGATTCTGCTTTCGCCTTCGTGGGCATCCTACGAGCCTATGCTGGAGTTCATCGGTGCGAAGCCAGTTCACGTAAAAGTGAACATGGAGAACTTCCATCCTGATCTGGATGCAATCAGGGAAGCGATAACGGAGAAGACCACGATGATTCTGGTCAACTCGCCTTGCAACCCCACGGGTGCGGTCTTCACTCCCGAGGAAATTGCTGGGATAGTTGATATTGCAGTCGAGCATGACCTCTGGATAGTTTCTGATGAGATATACGGGCGAATGATCTGGGTCGACTGGCCTCACGTTTCCCCCTCGACCCTGCCGGGTGGGAAAGAAAGGACCATCGTGATCAACGGGTGGTCCAAGTCATGGGCGATGACCGGTATGCGGGTCGGATTCCTCACTGGCCCTAGCGAGGCGATGAAGGCTGCTGTGAAGAGTCAGGCAAACTCCGCCTCGCACATACCTACATTCATGATGGAAGCAGCAAGGGTTGCTCTAGGATGCGAAGACTCGGTCTTGGAATTCAACGAAGAGTATCTCAAGAGGAGGAAGATGATGATGGATGGCTTGGACTCACTACCTGGGATAAGGGTCCCTAAGCCCGAGGGAGCCTTCTACGTCTTCGCGGATGTGACTGGCACCGGGATGAGTGATGTGGAGTTCGCAGATGGGGCCCTGAAAGCCGGCGTTCAGCTGATTCCAGCATCACTAATCACAGGGGGAGAGGGTTTCGTGAGGGTGTCTTACGCGACTGACGAGGAAGCCATAGAGGAAGGGTTGCAAAGACTCGAGGCGTGGCTTGTCGAAGAGTGAGTTTGAAATCTCGGTGACTTGGCTGGAGCGACGTGACTGAGGCTGATTCCGCGGGTTCCCATGTCCTTCTAGACTACGTGGGCTATCAGAGAAGCGAAGAGGGAGACGGGGAATGGGTCCTCGGCGTTCTGAGAGAATGCGTTCGCGAATCTGGGGTGCGAGAGGTCCATTCCCATGTCGAGGTCTTCGACGGGTCGCAAAGCCCCCTTGGGTTCGCGGCGGCAGTGCTGATAGACGAGAGTCACGTTACCGCTCACTGTTACTCGGAGAGGGGGCTGCTGGCGATTGACGTCTTCACATGTGGAGGAAGCGATTCAGATTCTCTGGCGGATATGATTCACAGGAGGATCGTTTCGGAGAACTCTGGAGTGAGTTTGGTTTTCAGAAAGAGAATAGAGCGATTTCGGAGTGTTTAGATGACTATTCGAGACTTCATCGAGACCCATTACAGTCACTTCAACGCAGGTGAGCTTGCCAGATGCATAGAGTCACTGAGGGGCTTCTTGGACAACAACGGCCGACTAATGGTTACTCTCGCGGGAGCAATGTCGACGGCGGAGATAGGGAAGAGCCTAGCTCCGGCAATCAGGGAGCAGAGAGTGCACTCGATTTGCTGCACAGGGGCGAACCTAGAGGAGGAGTTGTTCGGGCTCGTCTCCAGATCCGGTTACGAGAGGGTTCCGAATTGGAGACATCAGAGCAAGGAGGAAGATGCCGCCCTTCATGACAGGGGGATGAACAGAGTGACTGACGTGGCGATACCAGAGAGCGCATTCACCATGGTAGGGGAGAAGATGCTGTCACTCTGGGAGGAATCTGAGGCGGTGGGGGACAGTCGATTCCCTCACGAATACGTGTATGACCTGATACTCCATGGTGAGTTCGATTTCTCATCCCCCCCAGAGGAGTCTTGGTTGGTCGCTGCAGCGGATGCGAACCTGCCCATTTTCACCCCGGGCTGGGAGGATTCGACACTGGGAAATCTACTAGCTGCCAGAGTGATAGACTGCACACTGAAGGCCAATTCCGTCGTCAAGGGGGGTTTGGATTCGATGCAGGCTCTCGCCGATTGGTATCGAGAGGATGACTCCCCCACTGGGATGCTTCAGGTGGGAGGTGGGATATCGGGGGATTTCGCAATCTCCGTGGTCCCCATGCTTAGGCAGGACGCAGGTGTGGAGGTCCCTCTTTGGGCGTGGTTCGCTCAGATCTCAGAGTCTCGACCCTCCTTCGGAGGTTACTCTGGTGCCCCTCCTGTGGAGAAGATTAGCTGGGGTAAGCTCGGAGTGGACACCCCTCAGTTTGTGATAGAGTCCGATGCGAGTATCGTTCTGCCGCTGATTCTATCCTCATTAGAATAGATCCGCATAGTTTTCCACTTTCTCCGAGATTCGCAGTAGCTGGTTGTACTTCGATGTCCTGTCCGATCTAGCTGGTGCTCCAGTCTTGATCTGCATAGAATTGGTCCCGACGGCCAGGTCGGAGATTATGTCATCCGAAGTCTCACCGGATCGGTGGCTGATTATCGTCCCGAAACCCGCCTCGCGGGATTTGCCTATCACTCCCATGGTCTCGGTTAAGGTCCCTATCTGGTTGAGTTTTATTAGGATGGCATTGGACGCTCCGAGGGCAATTCCCTTCTCAAGGCGCTTTGGGTTGGTCACGTACAGATCGTCGCCGACGATCTGCACTCTGTGCCCCTCTCGAGAGGTGAAGCCGACCCATGAGTCCCAATCATCCTCGCCGAATGGGTCCTCGATGGAGACTATCGGGTAATCATCCAGCCACTTCGAGTAGATCACCCCTAAATCTGCTCCCGAAATACCTACTCCATCGATATGGTATTGGGTGCCGTCAAAGAACTCCTGGGCTGCAACGTCCAATGCGATTGAGACCTGCTTGCCCGGAGAATACCCGGCTCTCTCTATCGCCTCGTTGACGAGCCTCAGACCCTCCTCGTTTCTGGGGAGGTTCGGTGCAAAACCACCTTCGTCGCCAACCCCTCCAAGCAGTCCTTCCTGCTTTAGTGTGGACTTTAGTGCGTGATAGATCTCGACGCCGGCCCTGAGGGCCTCGGAGAATTCTTCGAAGCCGTGTGGAACCACCATGAACTCCTGGACATCGACGTTCGATTCAGCGTGAGCGCCCCCGTTCAGTATGTTCATCATTGGGACTGGGAGACTCGACGGCCCGCCCTGGCAGATGTGGTTCCACATTTCACCACGTGATGCGGCTCTGAGGCAGGACAGAGAGACGCCTAGTGTGGCATTAGCACCCAGGACTCCTTTGTTCTCGGAGCCATCCAGTTCGATGAGCAAGGCGTCTATC
>Ga0208764_10000269_pt1 | contig 31954 bp, 32 predicted proteins | sample ETNtaG_18_FD_185762 | JGI IMG/M metagenome (GOLD analysis project Ga0208764, IMG submission 185762) | Marine microbial and viral communities from oxygen minimum zone, Eastern Pacific Ocean - ETNP201302SV91 (SPAdes) (version 2) | ecosystem: Environmental > Aquatic > Marine > Oceanic ... | reverse complement strand
AGATGAGGAAGGTCGGGCTTTACCTGATCAACGTGAACATTGTGGACATCACTGACGAGGCGGACTACATCGCCAGCATCGGAAAGAAGGCAGCTGCATCTGCAGTAGAGCAGGCTCGAGTCGATGTCGCCGAGGCAGAGAAGAGGGGAGCCATCGGGAAGGCCGAGGCCGACCAGTTGCGAAGGACGCAGGTAGCAGCCGCAGATGCTGAGGCGGAGAAGGGGGAGAAGTCCGCTGAGGCCGACAGGCGTGTTTTCGTACAGGAGCAGGAGGCACTGGCAATAGCCGGCGAGAACTCTTCCGCAGCGGAGATCGCAAGGGTCAACGCAGACTTGGCAGAGCAGGAGGCCATTGCGAAGCAGCGAGCCGACGTAGCCACCGCACAAGCCGAGGCCGAGATTCAGAAGGCGCTTTACCAGGAAGAGGAGCAGAAGCTCAGAGCGAGCGAGATTGCCCGCGAGAAAGTTGCCAAGGAACAGGTCGAGATAGCCGCAGAGGCAGAGGCAGAGCGTCAGCGCCGAATCGCCCGTGGTGAGGCCGACGCAATCCTAGCGAAGTACGAAGCAGAGGCAAGTGGCGTCCAACAGGTCTTGGATGCCAAGGCACAGGGTTACAACAACCTCGTTGCAAGCGCAGCGGGCGACCCTAAGGCCGCAGCAACCCTCCTGATGGTCGAGAAGATCGAGGCCATGGTCAATGCACAGACAGAGGCAATCCGCAATCTGAAGATTGACAAGATCACAGTTTGGGACAGTGGAAACGACGCTGATGGAAACTCGGCTACTAGTAACTTCGTAAGCAGCCTGGTCCAGAGCCTGCCACCAATCCATGACGTAGCCAAGATGTCCGGAGTCGAGCTCCCAGACTACTTGGGTTCGATGACAGACGATTCCAATGAGTCTTGAACGTTAGCGGAAGTAATGGCATGACCGAAAGCGCGGTTGTCGTGGAGGGGGCCAGAACCCCATTCTGCGAGTGGCTAGGCGGAAAGAGAGGTGACGGAGGTCCAGGTGGAAGATTAGCATCCGTGTCAGCAGAGGAACTGGGCACCATTGCTATCAGAGGTGCAATGGAGAAGTCCGGAACCGATCCAAATACCGTTGAACACGTAGTAATGGGCCATGCGCTGCAGACTTCCGGACAAGCAATTTTCGGAGCGAGGCATGCTGGACTCAGGGCAGGAATCCCCCAGGAAGTCCCGATGCTCACCCTGAATCGTCTTTGCGGAAGCGGAGCCCAGTCGATTATCAGCGCGACCCAGATGATCATGCTGGGTGAGGCCGAGGTAGTTGTCGCAGGAGGGATGGAGAACCTCAGCCAGGCTCCACACGTCCTAAGGGGGATGAGGGGGACGTACAGGCTCGGCAGACCCCCTTCCGCGGGGGAAGAAATCCCACAGGACATGGAGGACTACCTATTCACAAACCTGGTCGACGGGGTCAGTGGCATGTTCATGGCTCAGACCAGTGACGAATTATGCCGTAGGAAGGGCGTTCTACGAGAGCAGGCTGACGAGTACGCTGCCATGAGCCATCAGAGGACTGAGTCCAGCATTTCATCCGGAGTTTGGGAGGACGAGATAGTTTCAGTCGAGACTCCAGATGGAGTAATTGACCATTCTCACGAGGATCACGTAGTCCTCGGAACGACCATCGATACCCTCTCGGGTCTAAGGACCCACTTCGGACCAGACTCCCTGGTTACGGCAGGCAATGCGTCTGGTGTCGTCGATGGCGCCGCTGCGGTCGTGGTGAAGTCTGAGTCTCGAGCAGAATCTGACGGTGACGAACCACTGGCAAGAATCGTCTCATGGGGGATAGTCGGTCTAGAGCCCAGCATCATGGCTTACGGCCCGGTCCCCTCCAGCCATAAGGCGATCGAGAATGCAGGCCTGACCGTCTCGGACATAGACCTCTGGGAAATCAACGAGGCATTCGCAGGACAGGCAGTAGCCTGCATCAAGGACCTCGGGATAGATTATGACAGAGTCAATGTGAATGGCGGTGCCGTGGGACTGGGGCATCCCCTAGCCGCAACCGGAACAAGACTTGTCCTGACTCTTTCTCACCAGTTGAAGAGAACTGGTGGGCGTTACGGGGTAGCCACAGCCTGCATTGGTGGCGGACAAGGAATAGCCGTAGTCTTAGAATCTCTTTAATTGGCGGCGAACCTAGTGTCGGAGGGGTTTATCCCTAATCGAAGAACCCCTTGTTCATGAGCCATATACCCGGGACCGGACACGCAACTTCAAAGAGAAGCCTAGTGAAGACAGTAACTTGGAGGACAATTGGGACAATTGATACCATCATCATTGCTAGAATTATCACGGGTAGTTGGACTGCAGGAGCAGCCATAGGGGGAATCGAGGTCTTCACCAAGATGGTGCTATACTATCTACATGAGAGGGGATGGAGTTTTGTCGACTGGGGTTTGGAGGATGTCGAGCCAATAGACCCCTCTTCTATTGTGGCAGTTTCACATTCGTAGTAAAACACTGATATTGACCCATTCGAACCGCTTAGGTTAATTGCCATATGCTAGGCCCCGGCCCTGATATGGCGATGGGTATGTACACTAGGGAACGCGTTCTGGCAAAGACATTTGTCTGGAGAATAATAGCGACTTTGACAGGAGCAGCGGTAGCTGGAATTCTGACTGGCGAGTTAGAAACAGCGGGATGGTTCATCGTGATCGAGTTCCCGTTGAAGATGGGTTTCTACTACGTCCATGAGAGGGCTTGGGAAGCAGTGGAGTGGGGAGTCGCCGACGAACCAGCGATAGGACCTACTCGCGGATGAACCAGTGTTCCTTCCTAGGGGGTAGTGGTCGGTTCATCCACAGGGGCCTCCTCTCACCACGAGGATGTACTTCCTTCTCCTTGGCCATTTCGTTCCACTTCTTGTAGTACTCAAACGACTTGTTGGTATCGACCTCTACGTCTCCGTAGTTCTCTCCCTCGACCGGCCTTGAGATCCTAACCTTCTGAAGCCAGCAGTGAGCACCGCTGATCGGATCGGGCTGAACTGCATGGGTGATGTTCTGATGCACCCCTCCATCCCTCCACCAGACTCTGTTGGTGTCCGGATCGTCGGACTCCCACGGCCTTACCCCTGTGACTGTCCTCATCCTCATCCTACCCTCTCCCAGGTCCTCTATCTCGACCTCGTTGGTCATGTACCTGTTGCCCGAGTCCTGCTTCCTCCTCCATCTGCCGATGTGATGCGAGCATCCGATAATCCCCGGCTTTATGCCCTCGGTAACCCAGACCTTGTCAATGAACCAGCCTATCTCGGTCTCGACTTTGAGGAGGTCACCCTCGCCGACACCTAGCTTGGCGGCATCTTTCGGATGGACCCAGAGGGGATTCCTATGGGCTATCTCTGCAAGCCATTTGGCATTGGCGGAGCGAGAGTGGATGTGCTGAGGTAGTCGGAAGTTCGGGAGAAGGCAGTATTCGTCCTCTCCCTGCAGGTTTTCCGGATGCACGTGGCTCATTACTCTGTAGTGGGGGATGGAGTGCTCGGGATAGCCGAACTCGACCATGCTGTTCGAATAGATCTCCTGCTTACCGCTCGGAGTTGGCCACCCATCCACCTCGTGCTTGTTGTAGGTGGCTTCCTCGATCAGGAACGCACCGTGCTTCCTCATGTAACCAAGAGGATCAGTCCCCTCGGCCGCCGCTGCCTCGGGCAGCCCCGGTATCCTCTCGAACATGTACTGGTAGTATTCGTCGATGGTGATCCTCTCTCCCTCTCGGTATGGGCTCATGAAGTGCTCCCTGATCCCCATCGTGCCATCGTCTATCCTCCATGAAAGCTCGTTCCAGAACTCGTCCTCCTCCCACACCTCTCCGGGGTTGACCTCGTGAGTGAATTCTACTTCCTTGCCCTCTCTGCGCGCATATTCCCTCAGCACCGGTTGTCTGAACGCTACCCACTTGCCTGAGCTGGTTGCATATGAGTTGACGTCGTGCCTCTCCGAGGCATGCCCCATGGGGAGTACGTAGTCAGCGAAGAAGGCAGTCTCGTTCCAAGTCGGGGTCAGAGCCACGTGGCATCCAACGGCATCATCGTTCTGTAGCATCTCGATCCAAGAGAATCCGTCTGGATAGGTCCAAACTGGGTTGAAGACTCTAGTGAAGTATACGTCCATCTCTCCCCTTCCGTCCTTGACCAGGTGAGGCAGTATGTGACTCATCTCGTAGTGGGACATCGTGTATTCTGGTGGGAAGTGCAACTCGTTCCACCCATCCGGATCGGGGGGGACGTCGAAGAGGTCAGGCTTGTACTTGGACCACGAGTTGGGAGAGGTCCCCCCTTCGGTCCCCACGCTCCCTGTTAGGACGTTAAGCAGATGCAGGGTCCTGCTGACTTGCCATCCACCGAGATTGCCTATGGCAGCAGCCCTCCATACGTGGGTAGCAAGTCTGCTTCCAGCATTTGCCACGATTTCTCCCACTTCTATTACCTGCTCTACTGGGATCCTGCACTCCTTCGCCGCGAACTCGGGAGTGTACTGGGAATACTCCTCCATCAGAAGCTCGATGAAACGATCGAACTCCCGAGGCTCTTCTGGGTGGTCCGCCTCCAACCACTCCTCCCAGTTTACCCAGTTCTCCACGAAGTCCCTGTCGAACAGCTCTCGCTCCAAGATCATGTTCGCCCAGGCTAGGAAGAGAGCCGACTCCGATCCGGGCCAAGTCGGGAGCCAATGGTCAGCCATGGCTGCCGTGTTGGAGAGTCTCGGATCGATTACGATGAGCTTGGCCCCATCCATCATCCCTTCCAGAATCCTCTGTGCATGTGGATTGAAGTAGTGTCCAGTCTCCAAATGTGATGAGGTTAGAAGGATCACCTTTGCGTTGGCGTGATCAGGCGATGGCCTATCGTGACGATGCCAGAGCGCATAACCGGTCCTGGCCCCAGCGGAGCAGATGTTGGTGTGGCTGTTGTGCCCATCGACCCCCCAGGCCTTCAGGATCCTGTTTGTGTACCCCTCGTGCCCCGGACGTCCGACGTGATAAACGACCCTGTCCTTGGCACCCGTCTTCAGTGAGTCACGTATCTTGGTTGAGATCTCGTCCAATGCTTCGTCCCATGATACCCTCTCCCAACCGCCCTCGCCCCTCGGGCCAACTCTCCTCATTGGGTGGAGTATCCTCTCGGTGTCATTGATTTGGTTGATCGTTGCAGGGCCCTTGGCACAGTTCCTGCCCCTGCTACCGGGGTGGTGTGGGTTCCCCTCGAACTTAGACACCTTTCCAGAGTCCTTGTCCACGTACGCTAGAAGGCCGCAGGCGGACTCGCAATTGAAGCAAGTGGTTGGTACCAAAGAGTACCGCTTCTCGACCATCTTCGGCCACTCGTTCGCATCTAGCTCTATGTGATCGTGCCATTCTTCCGGTTCCGGGAAGTGCCTCAGGGAACCACTGGCGCCGACTGCATTCGGCCTGTCCAGATTAGGGATGATTCTGAGTCTCTGAGCCACCTTCTCTATGAATGTCTTACCTATGCTATCACCTCACAACAACGGCTCCATCTGCGGCTTCATGACCAATTTATTGTCATGGGCCAGAATTCCAACGAGGACCGTCCCACCCAATACGAAGGCGAGTGGCTCCATCAAATAGAGGGGGAAGAAAACTGCAGCCCCGATTGCCAATGTCTCGACGAGGAATTTAGCGGGAAGCAGTGAATCTTCTGACCAGGACCTGCCCTTGGCCTGCATTAGCAGCCAAGCCGTGTAAACTCCGGTCAGCAAGGCAAGGGGCACGCCGGCAATTGCCAGATATGTCAGGAAGGACCTGTCCAGATCTAGAATCATGACTCCAGCACTCAGGGCCAGAACGCCGCCATAGCCAGATAGGATGTATGCTCCCTTCACTAGCCAAGAGTCCCAATTAGGCCTCAGCATCACGTATAGGAACCTCTCTGGCCTATCGAGATCGATGACGAGGAGGAGCCCAGTGATGGCAAGGAACACGATCCCGACTCCTATGGTCATCGCCCAAAGGTCATCGCTCATCTCAACCAACCCAGAAAGCATTGCTAGAATCGCCACTACGTAGGTTCCCGCTGCTATTCCCTTCGTCCAGATGTAAGTAGACACCTCCCACCCCCATAGGACTCCTTTGCTGGGCTGGTCGTAACTTCGCTTGGCTCCACCTGACTCTTCCGATAGTCTTTCCATCACATCTCTGATGATTGCCTGGTCTCGGGGGGATGACTGCTTAGCCTTCTTTTCCAGAGCCAGTTGAACGATCATTGACTTAGTGTCCGCCTCGTCCAACCTGCTGTCTGCGTACTTTGCGAAGTGTCCGACCCCGAATGCCTGCTCGGTCCACATGCCAGAACCAGTAACATCGGTGGCGTATGGGTCTAGCATCTCCTCGCTGGCATCAATGTAGTACAGGTTGGGGATCGCGCCCGACTGGGGCTTCCTCACAGTCGTCTCATGAGAGGCTACTAGGTTGGAAATCGCAGAGTCGGGGTCATCCAAGTCACCCGAGACTATGGATTCAGTAGGGCACACAATTACGCATGCGGGCTCGTAGGAGTGCTCGATCCTGTGCGCGCAGTAGTTGCACTTCGCGGCAGTGCCCTTGTTTGGGTCGATATAGAGGGCGTCGTAGGGACACGCCTGCATGCATGACTTGCACCCTATGCAACGCTCGTCATCGAAGTCAACTATCCCATCAGCCCTTGTGAAAAGAGCTGTAGTTGGGCATATAGTAGTGCACGGAGAGTCCTCGCAATGATTGCATCGATGGACGCTGAATTCTCTTGTTGAATCCGGATATGTTCCCTTTTCTATGTACTTGACATGGGTCCTGTTGACTCCGATTGGGATATCGTGCTCAGACTTGCAGGCTACAGTGCAAGCGTGGCACCCAATGCAAGTCTTGTTGTTTATCACGAATCCGTAGTTCGTCACTATTGTTGCGATGAGGCTTAGACGCTAAATGGTTCTGTGTCAACCAAGGAGCATTCCAAGAATTGCCCCGCCTGCAAGCCAAGCACCCGCCCACGAACCTATATTGCCCATTGCAGTAACCATCAGAACCTTCCCAACACGGTTCTTCCAGAAAAGAGACACCTCATCAAGCACCAGGAAGTCCTGAGCGTCCTTCCCTGTGGGGGATGCGACCTTCAGCTGCGTGTATCCGGCGAACCACCCAGCCGCCAGAGTCGGATTTAGGGATGTTATCGGGGATGCAATTGCCCCTACCAGGATAGAGAGCGGATGCCCCCTGGCGATTAGGACCCCGATCCCGGCCCCCACTGCATTCAGGATGAGCCATGTCTGAGCAGTCTGCTTCAGAGCATCCATCTCCCCATTCGCAACCATCCAAGCAACAGCCCCAAAGAGGAAGATGGGGATTGCAGCCATCAGCAGTTTGGGCCAGATGGACTTCGGCGGTTCCTTCCCCAACTCAGCCAGCCTCGATGTGGTTTCTATTGCAGGCTCCCCAAGGTAGTGCGCAACCCCGCTGAGGTGGCCAGCGCCGATTACTGCCAGGACCTTCCCCTTGCCTCGTATCTGCTGAATCCTTCCTGCTAGGAAAGAGTCGCGTTCGTCAATCAGGACCTCTCCTGCCCCGGGCGCAATCTCCCTGGCTTCCTCCATCATGCTGCTGAGCAGGTCGGAGTCCCCAAGCACCTCGTCTATGGAAACATCATCATCGTCCTCTTCCCACAGCAGAGCGTTCAGAATTCTCCATTTCTCTATAATCCCCATCTTCCTCCAGGCCCTCCTCAGGGTGACAACAACGTCCCTGTCGATCATTTCCACCGGGACCCCCGATTCCTCGGCAGCGTTAACTGCAGCCAGGAGCTCTGCACCAGGCTTCTCTCCGGATGAAAACCCCATCCTCCTCTGTTGGGCCGCGAGTGCTGATTGTAGGAGGATCATTGCCGACCTCCCCTCTTTGATTATCTTCAGAAGGTCTTCAGATTCTAGTGAGTCTGGTTTTGTCAATGCAGCCATCCTTGACGGGCAAAGTTCCACCGCAACCAAGTCAGGCCCCCATTCTTCGATTTGGCTCCGAACTAGGTCCACAGATTCACTACTCACGTGTGCAGTTCCCAATAATCTCAGGCTATCATCGATATCGATGATGTTGTTGCCTTCGTCTGACATCTGCTCATCTCACCGCCTTCATCGCCGAGAAAGAATCCGAATGCTCTGTCACGTCGTGGACTCTGATTATGTCGACCTCTTTCTGCATGGAAACCGCCGCTATACCTAGAGTTCCAGCGAGCCTATCGTCGCTACTTTCCCGGCCAAGAAGATCTCTAAACATGCTCTTCCTACTGACTCCCCACATCAGACCCATTTGTCTGTCAGGGACAATCCCCCTTCCCGAAGAGAGCAGCGCTAGGTTGTGATCCAGAGTTTTTCCGAAGCCTATCCCGGGGTCAGCAACTATGTGCGATGGGTGGACGCCTGCTTCGACTAGTCTGCCTGTAGTTTCGGCTAGGTATGACCTCACTTCATCCACCACATTGCCATACTTGGGGTCATTCTGCATGTTTTCAGGTAGTCCTTGCATATGCATAACGCATACTGGGCACCCGAATTCGACTACCACGTCTATCATTCCCGGGTCCCCCACGCCCGAGACGTCATTCACCATATCAGCCCCGAATTCCAGAGCCTGACGTGCAACCGCAGCTCTTCTGGTGTCTACAGATATGCATATATCCGGCAGTTCGGCCCTGATTCCCTCTATTGCAGGAACAACTCGCCCTAACTCGTCTTCTACTGGCACCGGATCAGCACCAGGCCTCGTCGATTCCCCTCCCACGTCAATCCACTCAGCTCCGTCTGCAGCCATTCTGGTTGCCACGGCAACTGCCTGTTTGGCGTCTGTCGACCTCGAATCGGAGTGAAATGAGTCTGGAGTGACGTTGACAACCCCCATAATCCTCGGAAAACCATCCTCTCGGCGATTTAGCATAGGTCGCCAGTCGGCCATATGGGACTCGCAAACGACGATTGCTTTATGATGTGACGGAGGGGCAATCGAGCGATGGTTCTGGGCGAGGATGCTTCCCCAGAGGTCTCAGAGCCACAATCTGCGCAAGACCTAGGAGACCCCCATGATCCGGAGACCCTGTTCATCCTTGACTCAATTGTACAGAGGCTAAAGCCCCGTGATGCACACCATGTTAGGGACATGATTACAGAGCGAGGCAGAACCTCCGGAGCTCTATTTCTTTCAAGTGCACTATGGTGGTGGATTACTATCAGTAAAGGCTCGGAGAAAGTCAATGACTCCCTAATCCCACCCTCGACTCTAGGCTCTCTAGACTTCGAAACAGTCAGCATGATCATCCCGGCTCTCGTCGTTGCAGCCATCCTCTTCACAGGAATCGGGAGGGAGAGGGGGAATGCCACAATGTCACAGATCGGTGGTGGTCTGGGGGTCCTTGCAGCGTTCTACATCATCGAGCCAGCGATGATGAACTGGGGCGAGCTCGAAGGAGATGCGCTATTCGCAACTGGCAGGGTCCTCGTCCTTGCGGTGATGGTAGGATTCGCTTCACACATGATGTTTGATGCCCTTCTTCTTCAATGGGTCAGAGCCAGCATGCTGAACATGGGAATCGACGTCTTCCCATCCGCTGGAACAGATGCCCTAGAGGGTCATGCTGATGAGTCACCCCCTTACGCATGAGCCATGAGTAACGAGATGCCACCCAGTCTGTCCGTGATTCGGCTGGGGCACCGACGTGACAGGGACAAGAGGATAACATCTCATCTCGGTCTTACTGCTCGGGCTTTCGGGGCGGACGAGGTTATTCTCGCAGGAGACAGGGACCCCTCTGCGCTGGAGACATGGGATTCAGTGACAGAACGATTTGGAGGGGAATTCTCGAGTAGGTTCGAAGAGAGCCCAATGTCATTCCTCCGGAAGCAGTCTGAGTCTGGAGGGGTAACAATCGTCCATCTCACGATGTACGGAAGCCCTTGGGGGAAAACCATCCCCAGTATCCCCATAGACAAGCCTGCCTTGGTGGTCGTGGGTGGGACAAAGGTTCCAGCCGAGGTCTACCACTTGGCTGACTACAATGTTTCCGTTGGGAACCAACCTCACTCGGAAGTAGCTGCTCTTGCGGTATTTCTGAACTCTTGGCTAGGTCCCGTGGACAACGACTCAAAGTTCTCTGGAGCTAAGATGAAAGTCATCCCATCGGCCAATGGAAAGGTCGTAATCAACGATGATGAAGAGTGAATTTGTGATAGCGGAAATTCCTATTCTCTGTCAACCATTAAGAATCGTACTGGGGCAGCTTTGCTGATGTCGGAGAGTCCAGCAGACGGGGGCTTCTGCCCCGGCGCTGGTATTCGTGGCGTTGATTCTCCTCCAACCTTCCCCGATGCAGCGGATCCTCTCCTCGATTCTGGAAGCTTAGAGCATCCTAGTGGCTCCCGGGGAATCCTACTACTTGCCGATGGAACGAGGTACGAGGGTCGGCTATTCGGCTCCGAGGAAATCGCTGAGGGAGAGTTGGTTTTCACTACTGGAATGTGTGGATATCAGGAAAGTCTGACAGATCCATCCTTCGCCGGGCAGGTCCTAACTTTCACATATCCGCTTCTGGGGAACTACGGAGTCCACCCAGGAATCTCCGAGTCGTCTTCGGTCCATCCCAGAGGGGTCGTCTGCAGGCAACACATGACGTCTCCTGACCACCGTGACTCTGTGGGAAGCGTGCATGACCTATTGGTCGCTCATAACGTTCCTGGGATAGAGGGAATCGATACACGATCTCTAACCAGGAGGGTAAGGGAGCATGGAACTCTTCTCTGCGTGTTCGGACCTGCTGAGAGGCTCGAGGAAATGGAGGTGATTCTTACGGAACTAACCCCTCCTGATACGGAAGACTTGGTCGCCCAAGTAACCTGCGAGGAGCCTACTCTGCTCAATCCTGGGGCCGAGGATGGCGAAGGACTTCCACTACCACGCCTCGCTGCCATCGACTGTGGTGTCAAGCACAATATTCTGAGGGAGCTTTGCACTCGGTTTGAGGTCGTCTGGTGTCCCGCTGAGATGCCTCTAGAGGAGATTGTCCGAGACTGGTCTCCCGACGCTCTCTTTGCGTCCAATGGGCCTGGTGACCCAGCCCACCCGGGAGCCGCAACAGATGCGAGGAGGAGTTTAGCAGCCGCCGTTCGACAGGGGATGCCAGTAATGGGGATATGCCTAGGGCATCAACTGATGGGACTTGCAGCCGGACTAAGGACGTACAAGCTGAGATATGGTCACAGAGGGTCTAATCAACCAGTCATGGACTTGGAGACTGGGAGAGTCCACATCACAAGCCAGAATCACGGATTCGCCGTCGAGGATCCAGTACAGGGTATGCTCGCCCCTCACCCTAGTGGGGCTCGCTCTGAAACTAGTGACAATGTACTGGGTGCCGAGTTCAGAGTCCGACACGTCAACTCCAACGATGGCACAGTAGAGGGGCTTGACCTATTGGACAAACCTGCATTCACAATCCAATTCCATCCCGAGGCTTGCCCGGGACCGCATGACGCCTCACCACTATTCGACAGATTCCAGAAAATGGTTGCAGATCATCTCGAGAGTCCGGAGGCGGAACTAGTAAGCAAGGAAGGCGGCTCCTGATGCCTCGTCGTGATGACTTGAAGAGGATCCTCATCCTTGGCAGCGGTCCTATCCGTATCGGTCAGGCAGCAGAGTTCGATTTCTCTGGTTCGCAGGCCTGTCGAGCACTCCGTTCAGACGGTTACGAGGTAATTCTTGTCAACTCCAATCCCGCAACGATTCAGAACGACCCCGAGATGGCAGACAGGATATACATAGAACCGCTACTGCCAGAGGTGGTAAAGCGAATCATGGAGGCTGAGAAGCCAGACGCACTCCTAGCAGGAATGGGAGGTCAGACAGCCCTGAACATAGCGTCTGCTCTCGCTAAGGACGGAACTCTTGACGAGTTAGGAGTTGAGTTGATCGGTTGCAACCTTGCTGCGATAGATGAGGCTGAGGACAGAGACCTCTTCAAGAGGGTCTGTGAGGAGATCGACCTTCCTGTCTGCAAGGCCATGGCTTGCGAATCAATAGAGCAAGTCATCGCAGCCGCAGAGGAACTGGGCTCCTTCCCATTGCTGATTAGGCCGGCTTTCACCCTAGGTGGGCTTGGTGGTGGTACTGCATTCAACACTGGCGAGTTGGTTGAGATAGCGAGCCAAGGAATATTGCACTCAGCAATTGGCCAGGTACTCATAGAGGAGAGTATTCTAGGTTGGCAAGAGCACGAGTATGAGGTAATGAGGGACAGCTCAGACAACGCAATCATCGTTTGCACGATGGAGAACATCGATCCGATGGGCGTTCATACAGGCGAGTCGATCGTAGTGGCGCCACAGCAGACTCTTTCCGATCGCGACCACCAGGGACTTCGAGACTCGGCTCTGAAACTCATCAGGAGGCTCAACATCAAGGGCGGGTGCAATGTCCAGTTCGCAGTCGATCAGTCCACTGGGGACTATAGGGTAATTGAGGTGAATCCTCGTGTCTCCCGCTCCTCTGCATTGGCTTCGAAGGCCACAGGTTACCCAATCGCAAGGATGGCAGCCTTAATCGCGGTCGGTTACACCCTGGACGAACTGCCCAATCCAATTACTGGCGAGGGGACGACGGCCGCATTCGAGCCAACTTTGGACTATTGTGTTGTCAAGATTCCTAGATGGCCATTCGACAAGTTCAGAACTGCGGACAGGACTCTAGGGACTTCGATGAAATCTACTGGAGAAGTAATGGCCATTGGGCGTTCCTTCGAGGAAGCATGCCTCAAGGCATGGGCTAGTTTGGAGTATGACAAACCCCATCCAAGGCCATTGACGATGTCCGATGCTTCCGATGGAGAGACAATGGATGAACGGGCCGCTGAGAGACTCCCAACCGCACTTCACGAGGATTGGCTCCGAATACCTACGGATAGGAGGCTCGGAGCTGTCATTGAGGCGTTTCGTAGAGGGTACTCGATCGAGGATGTGAGGGATCTGACTGGTGGGATTACGAGATGGTTCCTCAGAAGGTTCGAGAGAATTGCGGCGATAGAAACAGAGATCAGAGCGGCAGGGGAGATTGGGATGCGCCCAGCCGAGATACCCCAATCAGAGATGAGTTCCTGGAAGGCGGCTGGATTCACCGATTTGCACATTGCGGATGCGCTTTGCGGCTTCCCCGAGAGCGGCTTCAAGAATCTCCCAACCGGACAAGATGAAACCGCTGTCAGGATGAGGAGGCACGAACTAGGGACACATCCACGATATCGTATGGTCGACTCGTGCGCCGCAGAGTTCGCTGCAGTCACCCCATACTACTACTCGACTTATGAGGGGGGTTCGGCGGAGTCGGGAGTGGATTACGTCCCGGGATTAGCAGCCTCCGTCAAGCAGAGGATAGCCGTGGTCGGCTCAGGCCCTATCCGAATCGGACAGGGAATCGAGTTCGACTACGGATGCGTGCACGCTGCCGGGGCGATTCAGGACCTAGGGCATGAGGCGATAATAATCAACAACAACCCAGAGACGGTATCCACTGACTTCGACACCAGCGACAGGTTGTACTTCGACCCACTTACCCTGGAATCTGTATCAGAGATCCTCCTCAGGGAGGATGCAAATGGGATCCTACTCCAGTTTGGTGGTCAGACTGCAATCAACCTGGCACTCCCACTATCCGATGAACTCCCACATCTTTCCTCCATGGGTCTAGAACTTGTGATGGAAGGCACATCTCCCGAATCAGTAGACGAGGCAAGTGATCGTGAGAGGTTCGAGGAGTTCGCGCTACGATGTGGTCTGAGAATGCCCGATGGAGCGACTGCAACCACTCCCGAGGGAGTGAGGCATGCAGCTAATGAGATCGGGTACCCTGTTCTTGTTCGCCCTTCTTATGTCCTCGGAGGAAGAGGGATGGAGATACTGGCCAACTACAAGCAGTTGGAGTCATACATGAGGGATGCGTACCTCTCATCAGACAGGCCCCTTCTGATTGACAAGTATCTCGGAAACGCAATGGAGCTAGACGTTGATGCCGTCTGCGATGGTGAGGATGTCCTCATTGGGGCAATAATGGAGCATCTCGAGGAAGCGGGGATTCACTCTGGTGACTCAACTTGCTTTATCCCTCCGCAGAACGTACCAGATGACATCCTCGAGCAAGTCGATGAATGGACTAGGGTGATCGGACTGGAGCTCGGTATCCGCGGCTGCTATAACATCCAGTTCGCAATTCATGATGGCCTATTGTACGTTCTCGAAGTAAATCCTCGGGGATCTAGGACGTTCCCCTTCGTAGCTAAGTCTACAGGAATCCCACTTGCTAGGATAGCTGCGAGGGTGGCCCTCGGAGAGAGGTTGTGCGATCTTGAGGTGCCCGAGGCACAGACCGATGCTGTCTGTGTAAAGGCGCCAGTATTCCCATTCATCAAACTTCGTGGTTTGGATCCGGCACCGGGCCCCGAGATGAAATCTACAGGCGAGGTCATGGGTTCTCACGTCAGAGCCTCAGCTGCTTATCTCAAGGCAAGACTTGCAACAGAAATACCCGTTCCGACCGAAGGAGGGGTCTACATAACCGTGAAGGATGAAGACAAGTACGCAATGATTCCACTAGCGGAGAGCCTCAGGGAAATGGGATTCACTATTTTCGCTACTAGGGGTACTTCCAGAGTTCTCCGTGGCGCGGGTGAGCTGGAGGTCGAGACATGCTACAGGATTGCAGAGGGACGTTCTCCAGATGCCTTGGATTTGATGCGCCAAGGGAAGATACAACTCGTGATCAACACCCCTAGATCTACTGGCGGGGCCATTCTAGATGGCAACATGATGAGGAGGCTTGCTGTAGAACTCAACATTCCATTCGTCACCACCATGGCAGGTGCAAGAATGGAGGTAGAGGCAATCAAGGAAGCCCTCCTGGGAGTCCCAGAACCACGTTTACTAGATATCAAGTCCCTCATTTAGAGCAGCACTTACTGAATCAGGGTTGCCCCAGTTTCAGTCCTGAATATCTTTCCGTCTTTCTTGGTGTGGACTGCCATCACAGCCTCAGTTGTGCCATCTGGGAAGTCCATAACCGAGTGCTCGACTAGAATATCATCGTTCTCGTAGATGCATCTCGGTTTTTTGATCACTACATCTTCATTGGCCATCATGCTAGCCATCATCTCACTCATCTGGGACCTGCCAATTGTTGTCCCAGTTTGGTGGCGGACGAATTCGTAGTCTTCGTGTAATGCCTCCGTGTAATGCGTTGCGTCCCTCTCTTCCATTGCCTTCATCAGTAGTTCGTAAACTCCCATGAGGGCCGGTCCAGTATGGTGAATTTGAGAGTTTTCTATATCAGTGCGAACCCGATCAGTAGTATTGGAAGGAGTAGCAGAGCAGTTACCAAGTCATCCTTAGGATTCACCTGATCTTGGTTCTCCCTGTAGTAGATGAAGGCCGGTGGGTAGAAAGTCAATGTGAAGAGGAAGATTACCCACCATGGGAAACCGCCGAGGAGTCCTTCCCAGTCTGTCCACGCCTTTACGAACCACTCGGCGAGTGATAGCAAGATACTCACTAGCACGTAGAAGGAGGATATGGCAACTCCATGAAGAACGACGATGTATCCCTCTTCCCTTTCCACCCTATACACTTCCGAGGAGGGATAGAACCCCTTCCCTTTCCATCTCGAAGAGGAGGGAGGAAGCCTTGGGCCCGTGACTCCTGCCAATTAGGGCCCAGTATATCGAGGAATACCCCTTCCTTCTTGGGATCCCCGAAGATTCGCAAGCATCTGCAATCGACTCATTGATTCCCTCATCCGACCATTCGCATTCAGACAGTAGCGTGGAAAGCGCAGAAAGGAATTGCTTGCTTCCCCCATCTAAATTATCCCTGGACTCATCACTAAGGGCCATCTTGATCTCAATCTTCGCATCTTCGGGGAAGTGTGGACCCTCAATCCAAGTCCTCATTCTTGCTAGCCGGACCACCAGTGATTTACCCGGTTCCCCCTTGATATGACCGGACCTGTTCAGAGAGGTCCAGACATCTTCATCGGAGGACTTGATCTGTGCGAGCATTGAGAGGTGCCTGAATGAGACCCCGCCTATCGATTCACGGGGATCAGAACCAGATTCAACTTGACTCAGCCTGATTGCACCGCTTTGGGTCCGGGCTGCAACCAACTGTCTTTTTGTCATCCCCGAATCCTCATGAGCAGGGTTAGAAACCAGTCTCTCATACTCATCAGCCGTGCGGAAAAGGGCACTTCCAGTATCGAATTCTATATGCCTATTGATCTTGCTTCTCGCGATAACATAGCGAAGAATCTCTGGGGGGACCAGGGAGAGGGCCTCCATCGGGCCAACGGTGAGGCCTGTCGAGCTGGACATTGGCCCCATCCCCTTCAATTGGATCCATTCGTAGACAATTTTGTCTGGAGGATCGCCACCTAGGAGCCTGCAAATCGGAATTCCAGTGTCGTAACTTCCTCCAGAAGAGCCATGGTCCTTACCGGCTGGCTCGCACGTGATCCCGTGAATCGCCCATCTGGCAGCCCAGTCGATCCGCCATGGCATCTTACCCTCGGCCTTCCTGATGTCGGACTTCCCCTCAATTCCATGTGAGTCTACCCAGAGAACAAATGGATTCTCGTAGCCAGTCACAGTCACTCCATCGAGGCTACCATCCGATCCCATTGGGTTGAAAGGGAACCAGTCGTCAGCTAGCTCTCTCCCTGAAATGTCCTGAATAATGCCCCTGATCTCTTCCTTCTTTGAGATTGCTAAGTCGATGTATTCGGCGAATCTCCCGGATTCGTAAGTCTCGTGATTCATCACCACCTCCGGGCGAACCCCAATTTCACTCAGAGCGTTCAGGAACGGGGCAAGGAAGTGCTCGGCGTAGGTTTCCTCACCATCACCTGGTTCTCCATCGGGCCCAGGAGCTGGGATGTACGCTAGTGGGTGGCCAATGAATCTCTCATATTCGGGCGATAGGAATTCATACACCCTCCTAAGTGGGTCCATTGAGTCGACGATGAAGATGTATTCCGATTGAATGCCCGCATCCAGGCATGCCCTATGTATCATCTCAGCCGAGAGAATCTCCCTCAGATGGCCGATGTGGAATTCGCCGGACGGCGTAATTCCCGAGGCTGATACCTGCTTCCCTCCACGCTCGATGAGCCTTTGTGCGGTATAATCCGCCCAGTGCATGTGCCACCTCAGACCGTCGCTGCTCGAATCAGCGCCCTCAATGGCACTCCATCGACGTCATCGTCCCAGGACTTGTTCACAAGGACCATGCACATCTTGACATCGGCACCCGAGGCCTTGAGGTCGGATGCCGTCTTCTGCATGGTCGTGCCAGATGAGTATACGTCATCAACGATGATTACCCTTTTGCCATCGATACCGGCATAGACTTCTGAGAGATGCCCGCCAACTTCCTCGTTGATGCTTCTTACGACTGCCATTTCCAGATCCATCGTCGAAGAAATTGCCTGGGCGAAAGCGATCCCGTTGATGCTAACCCCAACAATGGTGTCGACTTCTTCACCCACCATCTCATCGATGATGTCGCAGAAAATGTATGAAACTGCCTCTATACGATCGCCTTTGACAGCAATCGACCTCCATCCGACCTTAACGTCAAGCGGTTTGTCATCTACCTCGTAGTCACTGGCAGAGAGCCACTGCACAGTGGTCTGAGACAGCGAAAGCTCATCCGCTATTTGTTGGGTGTTGAGTCCGCTTGATCTGAACTGTTCGACCTTGGACCTTAACTCATCTACACTTAGGTGCATCAGTCGATGCCAGCGTTAGAGTGCTATGAATCCACCGGGGGTATTCTTTGGTGGATGTTGTATTTGTCATATTCAGAATCTGCCGGTGCTTCCGAATCCACCCTCCCCTCTAGCAGTATCCCCTAGCTCTCCAACATCAACTTCTGAGAATTGAACATCGGGAATCGGAGCAATCACTAGTTGGGCAATCCTCTCTCCTGATTTCACCTTGTAGGACTTCCCCTCACCAATCCATATCATTAGGACGAACAACTCGCCCCTGTAATCAGCATCAATTGTCCCTATGCTATGAGGCAGGATTAGTCCTTTCGAACCCAGTGATGACCTAGCCCTAACTTGACCCTCGAAACCCTCTGGAATAGCAACTCTTAGCCCAGTTCTGAGCTTCACACTGGATCTGAAACTCACAACAGTGTCCTCCAAGCAGTACAGATCCCATCCAGCGGCGTGATCGCTTCCCTTAGTAGGCATCTTTGCATGAGGGTCAGTCTTGGCGACCTTGACGACGGGCGCCTCATCCACATGTTACCGAGCTAGAACCGGTCCTTGACCGTTCCCAAGCCTCCCGGTGGGGTGAAAAGCCCCCCTATTCTCGGATGGTCATGTCGAACCGCGGATACGAGGACCTCTTGGATCGTGCTAGGGAGAGGATTCCCAAGGACATCAGTGAGCGTTCTAGGTGGACAATGCCACAGCCAGACATCATGATCGAGGGGAGCCAGACGATTCTTCGAAACTTCTCAGAGATTGTCGATGCGATGGATAGGGATGCAAATCACGTTTTCCAGTACCTGTTGAATGAACTTGGAACCTCAGGTAGCAGAGAGCAAGTCAGAATCATGCTGAAGGGCAAGGTCCCCCCCAAGAGAATCAAGGAGAAGATTGTCTCCTATGTCAAGACGTACATCCTATGCGGTGAGTGCAAGGCTCCCGACACCAGGTTCATGCGAGAAGATAGGACGACCCTGTTGAAATGCCAGGCATGCGGTGCTACAAGGCCAGTACGCCTGTAGTCACTCTGGCGAGAAGTCCAATAGGACCTTTCCTCGATTTTTCCGATTATGAATGTGCATCTGTGCATCCGCCACTTTCTCGAATCGCCACACGGAGTCGATTACCGGATCTATCTCTCCTTTCTCTAGCATCTCGGACAACGAAGCAAGATGCCCCTTGAATACCGACTCATCCTCCAAGAGGCCCATATGGACTCCGAAAACAGCTTTGTTTGAGGTCATTAGCCGGATAGGGTCGAATCTGGGCATACCCCACCACATTTTCAGTTCGGATAGCCTCGATCTCTTTTCGCCCTTTACCACTGCAGATGCTCCGAAGTAGTACAATTTCCCCCCCTTCCTAAGGGACTTGTATGACCTTAGCAGGTGACTTCCACCCACGGGATCGATGGCATGGTGCACCCCTCTGCCATCGGTCAACTCCTTGCAGACTTCCTCGAAGTCTTCCTTCTCCCTATCTACGAATACCATTCCCATCGATTCGACAAATTCCCTCTTGGGGGTGGAGGCGGTTCCAACTACCAATGAAGCTCCAAAGGACTCGCATATCTGTGCTACTGCAGTCCCCACCCCGCCAGCAGCGTGATGGATGAGTACCGAGTCTCCCTCGTTAATTCTTCCTAGGTGCACTAGCATATGGAATGCCGTACCATAGGTGACTGGAATCGCAGCAGCTTGATCGAAAGAGACCGAGTCCGGAATGGGGATGACCCTTCTAGCATCCAGACAGACCTTTTCCGAATATCCTCCGAAGCCGGTCATTGCCAGGACCCGGTCCCCTTCCTTCAGAGTGTCCACACGGTCCCCTACACCAATTACTACGCCCGATGCCTCATATCCAGGCGTGAATGGGAAGTCTGGACTAGAGCCGTATAGCCCCTGCCTCATCATCAATTCTGCGAAGTTCACCCCTGCCCTATGGATCTCGACGCATACTTGGTCGCTCTCCGGAACGGGGGCCTCCTCTTCCACGATCTCGATTATCTCGACACCACCAGCCCTTGGATAGACAATTTTCCTCATTCAGATCCCCCCTTTCTATTTCTTATCCATTCAAAGTCCTCTATGGGAGGTATTCTCTAATTTCTTCTAGCCCCTTCTTGTTCTTAGATGGCACCCCTCCCGAGGGGTACCCGATCTTGATGAAGCCAATTATTCGCTCTTCATCGGGGGATGCTCCGATTGCCCCATAAGACGCCTTTGAACGAGTAATCGCACCAGTGCTCCACTGTGATCCGATGCCATTTCCCCACAGTGAGAGGACCAGATTGTGTGTCGCACATACCGTTGCCGCATAGTCTTCCTCCTCTCTAAAGGAATCTTGAGGGCTCAAAGCACTAGTAACACAAATTAGAACGGGAGGCGATAGAATCTTGTCGACTGCCTTGGAAATGCCCGCCTCTGAATTCTCCCCATCGGGGACTTTCTTCTTCGCCAGTCTTTTGACTTCGGGAATGATTTCTTTTCGGACCTCATCCCCCATTACGTAGAATTTCCAAGGATGGGTATTCTTGTGACAAGGGGCATTCCTCGCTGCATCAAAGGCCAATTCCAGTGCCTCTGCACCTACCTTCTTTTCGCTGAACCTGTAGATGGTGCGCCTTGAGGTGAGGACATCCTGGAATTCGGACATTTCCCTCACCGTTCGATTGAATCGAACTTGGAGGCTAAAACGAAGTCTGACTCGGAAAGCGCGTCGATTTTATGGGTGAAAATTACGGCCACCAATTTACCCCATCCGAGATTGAAATCGGCATGATGGGATTGCTCCTCGCATATGGCTCCAAGTGCGTTGGTAAATTCAAGAGCCGATGCAAAGTCTGGAAAGGTCCAGGTCCGGGTGATGTGGTGGTTCTCTACTAACTTCCAGTCGTCATGTATCTGAACGAGGAATGCATTCGCCTCTTCTTCGCTCAAAGGCGGGACACCCCCCTCGCAAGGAACACAGTCCATGGCAGACAGATTATCCAACTATTCACCCCCAGGATAGATTGTTTCCATGACCTTCACTGGTCTTCTCAGCCATCTCGTGGACTTCTGATCTTCTCTTCATGTCATCCTTCTCGAATTTCAGTAACTCTTCGTCCTCGATGTATGTTTTTCTCAGATGCGTAACAAGCCTAACTTCAACAATAGCGTCACGGGAGATTGATCTGAATTCACCATTCTCATCCAGTATGTCTATCGAAGAACTCCTCCCGCCAACCATCATTCCACGTACAAATGGGTCCCTGTCATCAGGTAGCATCCTCCTGTCTAGGAGCATCTCAACCAAATCGTCCTTTCTCAGGCCGTATTTCCTGTCCAGGAGAGGGCCATGGAATACATCACCAAGATCATCTAGACTTGGAGAGCCATAATCCTCGAAGAAACTAGCAGCCCAGGGGGGCAACTCAACTTCTCCCCCACCTCCAGCTGCGTCGGACACATGCCTTCGTTCCGGCAGTCATAGAAAAACCAGCGGGTCGTCCATGGATGCCAATTGGCTCCAAACATTACTAATGATTGAAGTGCGATACCGTGGCGGAGTCGACGGAGGTAGTTGCTTGGCATCGGTGGAATGGAGGTCGATTCCGACTGTACTTTATCCTCAGGAGATTCTTGACAAGGCATTTGGGAGGGCGAGCAGTCAGGCGGATTTAGTCGAAGATCCGGACAAGTACCATCGAGTCAGGAAGCAGATGAATCGGATGGTTCAGTCTGCTTGCGACGTCGCGACAAAGACCCTGAACTCGTACGTGGATAGATGGCCTAGCCTAAACGCGTTACCTGAGTTCGACCAGGCTCTTGTAGATGCAGCAGTGGGGTGTGACGATTACAAAAAGAATCTCGCATCATTGCAATGGGCCGCCGAGAGGTCTCAGAGGATTTCTGGAGAAGCGCAGTCAAAGATACTGAGGCTAAGAGATATTGACGGATTTCACAAGGCAAGGAGACACGCATACGGGCGATTATCTTCCATTATCGACCAGATCTCACCTCAGATTTTGTGGTTGGGCGAGGCTCGAGACGTTCTCCGGAAACTTCCCTCTACCGACCCATTCGAACCATGCATTGTTGTGGCTGGATCGCCCAATGTCGGAAAATCAGCATTAATTGGTGCACTTTCCAGTGGCGAACCACAGGTCGCATCGTACCCTTTTACGACCAAACAAATCCATCTTGGACATTTCACGCATCGGCGCAGAGTGTACCAGATGGTGGACACCCCCGGACTTCTCGATAGGCCTATGCCTGAGAGGAACCAGATCGAGATGCAGGCTATTGCCGCTCTGGAGCATCTTGGCGACGTCCTATTGTTTTTGATTGATAGGACCGATGATTCGACAACCCCGGTTGCCGAGCAGGAGCATCTCCTCGAGGAGGTGCGGGGACTCCTGTCCGACAGGAGGGTTCTTGTCGTCTCTACGAAGTCCGACCTCATCGAGAATAAAGGCTCCTCTGACGACCACAGCATCAGCTCAATAACCGGGGAAGGATTAGAGGAACTAAGGTCAGATCTGATCGAAATTATCGATGCCGATAGGGTAGAAGATCCACTGACTCTTCCAGATCATTGGCCCCGTCAGGATGGGGGCTAATCCATCCAAGAATCATACGTGCCACGAATTGCCGCAGACCACGCAGTAGAAGTTGTGCCCACCATAAGACTCAGAAAGTCCCGAGACGTCAACCTCAGAGCCGCAGTTGGGGCATTTTGTCACGCGCATACACTCTCCAATACGGATTGGTTATTCAACGATACTGAGAAAAACTCACTTCTTGCCTTTGATTCGCTTCAGCAGGTTCCCAATCGGAAACGCCATCTCCCCAGCTCCAAGAAGAAGCAGTCCAGAAGTGCCAGCGAGGATAATCTCAACGAAATTTTCCAAGTGTATGCTCGAGGTCATCTCGACCATCTGGGAATCGAGACCAGCCCCCTCATAACCAGCGGTAACGAAACGGTAGGAACCAGGCTTGACCCTGAAACTCATCGAACCGTCATTCTGCGGCCCTCCTGCCACTAGGAACTCGCCAATCTCTTCCTCTGTGCACATGGTCAGGCCAGTCGAACCATCCGGGGGGCACTCTTCCGCCGCCGAGGAATCTACTACCCCCAGCCACCCCCTGTCCGGCTCCTTCCACTCAACATCAAGGGTTATTTCCAATAGCCCGAATGCCCGTGGAACTTCCATATCCTCAGTCGTCATTCCGACATTGCACCCAGCATCGCCATCCGAGCAAGGGACGATCGGTACTTGGTTCCCTGTTGCCGGCGTCTGGTATCCAAATAGGCTCAGTACGAGGATCAAAGCGCATAGTAATCCGACCAACATCGGTAGAACGGAAAGGATTCTGACCATCATTCTAACATGCCTCTGGATTCAACGTGATTTAACCTGACGCTCCCATGATGATTTGAAATGCAAGTAGGCCAACGAAAAGCGCAATCCCGAAGTACATCAAGAAGGTGAATCTCTTCCTTGATTTCTCACGCCTTTCAAACATTGTTTCACAACCCTCGTCACCGCATATCGCAGGTTCGCTATCCAATGAGATCGGCTTCCAGCAAACGGAACAATGCCTGTGCGGCTCTATGCCAACCCTGGATCTGGACTTGCTACCTCTCTTCGAGGCTGCGGCATGAGCCTGCTTCGCAGTCCTCTTCGCCGCCTTCAGAATGGTGTCTTTCCTACTGGTCATTAGCCCCTCACCCTAGTTCCCTCGAAATCATCCCCCTCGAGTGACATCTTGATCACTTGAGTATCCCTGCCGTCAAGCACATCCAGAGGGAGTCCATGCTCAACTGCTTCCCCCACTCCTATTGGATCAACTACCTGAGAGGTCCCTGCCTCTGCATGTTCTGGGGGTCCCACTATCTCTTGCAATTCTCTTAGTGTCAGATAATCGAAAGATTCTGCTTCAGGATATTGGCTGGGATCCTGTGAATAGACGCGGGCTACGTTCGTCGCGATTACACACTTTTCTGCCTCACTCTGTATAGCCAACCTAATTGCAACTGCATCTGTAGTGTGCCCCGGCTCAGTACCCCCCATCACGACAACGTCACATTTCTCCAATTCTAGAACCGCTTCTCCTGTGCTTTCCGGAATCTTCCTCGATACTGCCAAACCGCCTTCGGAGAGTGCTTCTCTGACAATGGTGGCGTTGAGCCTCGTCGCGGCAATTCCAATCCTGTCCAAGTGAGATACATCTTCAATAAATGGCTTGGCCAATTCAATCCCCTCTCTTGCTGGAGCGCCACCCCCAACTACCAATGCCACCTTTGACCCAGATTCCACACTTGCTACAATTACTTCGACCATACTCTGTAACCAGTTGTGCCTCTCTTCGACTTCCGGCCTAAGCAAGCTCCCGCCGAGCGCAACAACAACCGTCGCCATCGACCATAGGTTGGCACCTTGCCTTTCAATACGTATGCTCTACTTGCGCTGAAGGGTTGAAATGCCGCCTGTGATGGCAAATCACGGAGGAGTAGCATGTCTGACGAGATAGCGCAGCAACAGCGTAGGCTTCGTCTCAAGAAGTCACTTGCGGAACTATCCGGAATGAAGGGCATGGGAACCGAGTTGGTTACTGTCATAATCCCACCTGACAGAATGATTAGCGATGTTCGCCATCATCTCGGAAATGAGGCCGGTCAAGCAGCAAACATCAAGTCAAAATCCACGAAGAAGCATGTTACTGATGCCATAGAATCAGCAATTTCTACACTTAATCGATACAAGACGCCAGGAGAGGGCGGAATCGCAATTTTCGTCGGTCACGTTATCGTCGGAAATAACAAATCAAGGCTGATGTCGACTGTGATCGACGATCCTCCTGAGCCATTTCCGTCCTTCAGATACAGGTGTGACTCAACCTTCGAGATCAGTCAGCTGGAAGAGATGCTCATCGATAGAACTTCATATGCTCTTTTTGTCATCGATAGATCGGAGGCAGCTTATGGGTTGGCTTCAGGAAAAAGACTTCATTGTCAAGAGCATATCACATCACTAGTCCCTTCGAAGCATGGCAGAGGTGGGCAATCTGCACAAAGGTTCGAGAGGCTGATTGAGGAGGCAGCTCATAACTTCTTCAAGAAAGCAGCAGAAAGAGCGTCAAACTACTGGCTCCCGATGGTCCAGGATCTGAAAGGGGTAATTATCGGTGGGCCAGGGGCGACAAAGGACTTCGTTGTGAAGAATGACTATTTCCATCACGAAATCAAGAAACTGATCGCTGAACCTTTCTTTGATGTGGGCTATTCGAATGAGAGTGGCCTGAGGGAGTTGATTCAACGTGCCGGCTCAACAATGGATCAGATAGAGTTAGATGTCGAACGCACAATGGTCGATGAATTCTTGCAGGAGGTGATGAAGTCAAACCCAAAGGCGACTTATGGGGAGGTGATGATTCGTTCCGCATTGGACCAAGGTGCAGTTTCCACCCTTCTTCTCTCCGAGGCACTAACAAAGAGGAGGGTCACCTGGTTTTGTAAGGGGTGCAAGAATGAGTGGGTAACCACTCATGAAAAGTCATCCGCAATCCCTATTTGCCCTGAGTGCAAATCTGAAAAGGTCATTGAGGACGAGGACAATTCAATGGATATCATCGATGAACTAACGATATTGGCCGGACACACTTCTGCAAAGGTTCGACTAATCTCACTGGATACCGAGGAGGGTTCGACCCTCCATACTTCTTTCGGCGGAATCGCCGCACTGTTGAGGTACCAAATTTCTTGAGGTGATTTGAATTAGAGATCTAATTGATGAGATGGCCCCAACCTTCTCCAAAGCCATGAAATCACTGGAAGTAGATGACTCAGTCTGGCTTCCGTTAATCGGAAGAGCAACGGTTGAGGATCACGGGGACGTAGCGCTTCCATGCCATTCTCTGGCAAGTAGGTTGAGAAAATCCCCCCAGGATATTGCAGAGCAAATCTGCATGCTCGTCAAGGAAGATCTAGATCCGTTTGCAACCGTCTCATCAATTAGTGGATTCGTGAACGTTAGTGCAAAACCAGCATGGCTATCAAATTCACTTTCCACTCTCATCTCCGATCACAGATTGGGCATCGAGTTGGAAAAACCACTCACATTCGCTATCGACTATTCGGCTCCAAACGTCGCTAAGGAGATGCACGTCGGTCACCTGAGGTCGACTGTAATAGGGGATTCAATTGTCAGAATGCTCGAATTCAAGGGACATAGGGCGATTAGGGAGAATCACGTAGGTGACTGGGGTACCCCATTCGGTATGTTGATCGAGCATCTTCTAGATCTCGGCGAGGATCAGGCGGCAAATGAGTTGGGCGTTGGTGATCTGGACTCATTCTACAAACAGGCCAGGGTCAAATTTGTCTCTGATGATGAGTTTGCTGATCGATCGAGAAGCAGGGTTGTTCTCCTTCAAGGAGGAGATCCAGAGACGCTTCGGCTCTGGAGGGTTCTGGTTGACGAATCAATGAGGTATTTCAACGAGGTTTACTCAATGCTAGGAGTTCTACTAACCGATGAAGACATCAGAGGGGAGTCAAGCTACCATAACTTGCTTCCAGAGGTCGTTGAACGACTCAAGAAAGTGGGGATCCTGGAGGATAGCGAGGGTGCAGATGTTGTTTTCCCGGGCGGATGGGTCAATCGCGAAGGGGAGCCACTTCCAATGATAATCAGGAAGGCAGATGGGGGCTACAACTACAGCACTTCAGATCTGGCATGTATTATCGATAGAGTCGAGAGACTGGGCTGCGATGGATTCCTGTATGTAGTAGGTACTCCCCAGAAGCAGCACTTCGAGATGGTCTTCCAAGTCGCAAAGCAAGCTGGGTTCATGAACGATAATCATCAAGCTGTGCACGTTAATTTCGGCTCGGTTCTTGATACAGATGGAAAGGTTCTGAAGAGCAGGGAGGGGGAGGTCATCAAACTCCATGATCTCCTAGAAGAAGCAATCAGGAGGGCAGATGATGCAATCAATGAGAAGAATCCAGAATTGGTCGGGGATGAAAGGGACCAGGTTGCTCGGACCGTGGGTATTGGCGCCGTCAAGTACGCCGACCTCTCCACCGAGAGAACGAAAGACTACGTTTTTGATTGGGAAAGGATGCTATCTTTCGATGGAAACACGGCCCCATATCTTCAATATGCATATGCCAGGATATGCAGCATTTTCAGAAAATGGGGTGGTGACCGGGAATCCCTCCGTGACGTTGTTTTTGTCCTATCCAATGCACAAGAATTGACTCTTTCCAGAAGGCTTGCAGAGTTCCCCTCAATTTTTGATAACTCATTTGACACATTCAGCCCTCACAAACTTTGTACTCACTTGCATTCAATCGCCTCAGCATTCGCTTCATTTTACGAGAATTGCAATGTTCTGAAGGAGGAGGATGAGGATATTGCCAACAGCCGTCTAGCATTGTGTGAGCTAACTGCTCGAGAACTCCAACTGGGATTGGGGATAATGGGAATCGATGTTCCGGAGAGAATGTGAATCTAGGCATGTTCAAAATATGCAGCCTCTTGCCGTCTCCATGGTTAAAGTAGGCGATAAGGCCCCTGATTTTACATTGAAGAACACCTCAAAGGAAGCAGTAACACTATCCGACTATCGTGGAAAGACTGTGATTTTAGCATTCTATCCGGGAGCATTTACGGGGGTTTGCGACAAAGAGATGTGCTCATTTCAAGAAAACCTTACCATTCTGAACGATTGCAATGCGACTGTATTTGGAATCAGCGTAGACTCCCCTTGGGCCAACGCAGAGTTCGCGAGTAGATACAACTTAGAATTTGAATTACTTTCAGATCTGGATAGGGATGTCGTCGAGTCATACGATGCAAAATTTGTCGGGCTCGGTGGTCTCGATGGTTATGTCAGTGCAAACCGAGTAGTCATAATAATCGATACTCAGGGAACAGTCCAGTATCGTTGGGTCGCTGAAAATCCAGGGGTCGAGCCAGATTACGAAGCAGTGGTTTCTTTCTGTGCTGCTTAGCCCCATGCTAGGTGACGAACCAGAGAACCGTAGATGATCCCCGAAACAGCTAGGCTCTCTTCGTTGAATCGATCCATGTTGTCCAAGTAGGTGTGGTATTCTGACGAGCCGGAGCCATAGCACATCATTGCCAATCCAAACTCATCCATCTCTTCCTGGTGTATTCCAAAAACGAATGGCGCATGGTCAGAGTTGTATGGCATCTGCTCCGATGCAAGCTCCCTAACGCTAATGCTGTATCTTTCGTACAGTTCTGGGTGGGACTCAGCAAACTCGTCAACCAAACCCTCTATGTGTTTAACATCCGTTGCACTGTTCCCCTGCAGAATCACTCCGGAGTTCCTCTCGGCATCTACATGGTTCATATCGAGGTTGATGTACAGTCGTAGGTTATCCTCCAGCATTTCCCTATGCTTGCTGACCCATTCCGAGGAGCCCCAGAGGCCTTCTTCTTCCCCACCCCATGTGCAGAAGTAGATCGTCAATCCAGGTTCTCCCAGTTCTTCTTGCAACAAGCCGAATTGCCTAGCCATCTCCATCACAGTGGCGGTCCCTGCCGTATTGTCCACAGCTCCTTGCCCATTGTATACGGTGTCATGATGGGAACCAATTACGACCAACTCATCGGTCTCGCCCTCGATAATCCCGCAAGGGACATGGATGTTGCCATTGTTCTGGTTGTCAACCTCAATTCGGAATTCTAGCATCCCTTCTGAGTTGACTACCTGGTCACGGATAGACTCACCGACGCTCTTCGAGACCATTACGAACCCGATGTCGTAGGGCCTTTCCTCAAACTGAGTGATATCCAGAGATTTAGAGTAGGGGACGCAATCACCAGATACCAACTCATCACAATTTTGTCTGGAATTTACCGTAATCAGGCCTCTCAGTCCATTCTCTTGGGCCCGTGTCATCAGTATTGTGTTGCTCTCGGTTCCCGGCTGACCATTCTCGCCATCCAACAGCCATACCAATCCAATGCCATTACTGGCAGCACTCCAATCCTGTGTTTGATTCCCCATGGCCAAGTCAATCACGTGGACATCACTGCTCGCTGGAATATTCACGCTTCCGCTGTATCCCTGGACGACGAAATCTGACCTGTGCTCGAATTGCACCTCATCTCTGTCCAAGTCCGCAACAGAGCAAGGTGCTGGACCCCCGAAAATTCCCCCAACGTTACCAGGTAGGCAGATCATCATTTCGAATGTGTTGCCCATGTAGTATAGTGGAACCTCGAACTCTTCGAGAGTAGAGGGCAATCCGCTGTTCGAGAAATTGGTCTTGATCGATTGTGCAGCATTCTCCTCTTCCACAGTTCCAGAAAGCCTCCCCCCCCAGTCAGGATCTCCGAGGTCAACCAGCCCTTGGGCATACGCCCTAGTTTGGTTGGTGTCGAAGTCAATTAACTCGTATTCTTGCTCTCCCTTGATCCATCTTGCTAGGTCTTCCCCGAACAAAACCCCGCCTCCCGCCGCACCGAGGACGATCATACCTACGACGATAATTGTGGAAGCCGGCTTACCAAAACTAGGTGACCATTCAGTCATGTTATGGCAATTGAACTCTTTCCACCACTATTGAACCCATTCCAGTGTCGGTCATGTCGGGCATCAATCTTCAACTCCGACCTCTTCGCCAGTCCATCTTTTTCCCAAGGAGTGCTCAATGTCTAACTGGTCCAGTATCCTTGCCACTACAAAGTCAACTAGATCCCCAATGCCTCTAGGGGAGTGGTAGAATCCTGGACTTGCAGGAAGGATGACGACTCCCCACTCGGAGAGGTTGTACATCGCTTTCAGATGAGGAGTGGAGTAAGGGGCCTCCCTTGGAACTACGATCAGTTTCCTCCTTTCCTTCATTGCCACCAAAGCACTCCTGGTTGCAAGGTTGTCACTAATTCCGGCAGCGATTTTCCCAATGGTTGTGCCACTGGCCGGACAAATAACATACGCATCGAATCTAGCGGACCCCGATGCTGCTCTAGCAGCAAGGTTCCCATTATCTTCGAGATTCACACCTTCTCTATCAGCCAATTCCCGAGGGGTGATGCCGCATTCAAGATCCAGATTAATGGCACCAGTGCTAGTGACTATCAGGTTCACAGACCACTTGTGTTCGACCAGCGCTTCAATCAGTCTGACGCAGTACTGCGCTCCCGATGCCCCAGTAAGTGCGACAACGGCCTCAGGCATGCCATCGCGGCATACCCCCATCCATTCAATGGTTTCCCAACCTCACATCGACTGTTCCAGGCACTCTGCAAGGAACTCATACTCTTCGACGCTGTTGTAAAGTTGCGCTGATATTCTGATGTATCTCCTACCATGGTGCCTCCATGGGAAAACAGGGACTTGTATCCCAAACTCATCTAGAAGGTAGTTGTGATAGGGGTCGCCCTCCATGCTCATCGGCCCCACCTCTTCCTCCCCGGGCATCTCCACTGAAGCTATCGATGAGACCAATGAGTCAGGAACTGGCTCCGTGGTCCCGAGTGCCTCGCAGAGAATCTTCCTCCCCTCTAGTGCCAATGACCGGTTTCTTTCCATTATCTCCGGCCATCCGCCTTCGACGAGGGCACCTAGGAAATCAATTGCTAGTGGAATGCATAGCCAAGGGGTCGGGTCTTGGGTCCCCGGCCACCCAAACTCAAACTCGAACTTTTCTTGGTCGGTGCCTTCGAAGCTGGCACCGTGGCTTATGCTTAACGGCCTCACCATATTCTTGAGATCAGACCTAATGTGGAGGAAGGCAGAACCCTTCGGAGTGCAGAGCCATTTGTGGCAATTCCCTGTGCAATAAGCAGCATCAAGATCCCTGAGATTCAGAGGAACAATGCCGGGCCCATGTGCCGCATCAAGGAGCACATCAACTCCTGATGACTGTAACTCTAAGACGAGCCTTTCGAAGGGCATCCTTAGACCTGTGGCGCTAGTCACGGTATCCACCATGGCTAGGACTGTTCGTTCGGTAACAGAACTCATCATCAGGTCTACGATTTCATCCTCTTCCTTTATTCTGAATGGGACTTCTACAACCACTGTCTTCGCACCCGCTCTTTCCGTAACGAAGTCGACAGCATTCCAACATGCCTGGTAGCTGTGGTTGGTGACTAGTATCTCATCACCGGGATTTAGTACAAGGCTTCTGAGTACCGTGTTCACCCCTTCTGTGGTATTCTTCACGAATGCCATCCCCTCTGGATCCGCATTCATGAATTCTGCAAGTTTATTTATCGAGGAATTGATCATAGGGATGTAATCTCTTTCAAAGAACCTGACCGGGTCGCTCTCGATGGTTTCCCTAAGCCTACTTTGCTCTTCAAGAACTGCTATGGGCGTTGCTCCGAAGGAGCCATGATTCAGAAAACAGGTTTCTTTGGATAGCATCCAGTGCTCAGCCAAATCACTTCTCGGCGGCCTGTTCACACCAGCATCTCCGGACTCCAATCCACAGGGTTATTCGGTACCCTTCCAAGATTTTCCTCGCAAGTCAGTATCAGGCTCTCCTCAACTCTCTCGAAGTTAATTGTAAGCCCCCGGTCGTCCTTATTATACCCCAGTTTCGAAAGGCTGGTGTGAGTGCCTGCGGGAATGCCACAGCATTCCAAGTCCTGCACTCTGGACCCGGGAGTGTCTATGTTGATCGACATCCCATGGCGACTAACCCAATGGAGGAATGATAGACCGATTGAGCAAATCTTGTGCCCATCGACCCATGCTCCTTGCATCGCATCATCCCTGTATGCGGAAACCCCGCATCCGGCAAGGGCCGCAATCGCCCAAGATTCCAGCCTCCCAATTATCCCTCTGATGCTCTGATCACCGACTTCCCACTTTACAATCGGATATACGACAAGTTGACCCGGTCCATGCCAAGTAATACCCCCGCCTCTGTCTGTGAGGCAAGTTGGATACCCATCAACGACGACATTGTCACGGACTGCCTTGGGTCCAATCGTCACTACCTCTGGGTGCTGTACGAAGATTAAGGTGTCACCAACCTCGTCTGCAATCCTCCTTTTCTGGAGATCCTTCATTGACTCAGCCATTACTTGATAGTCTACTATCCCGCACCTTAGTACGTCGATTCCGCCCATTCGACCCCTCAATTGAT
>Ga0208764_10000265_pt1 | contig 32175 bp, 40 predicted proteins | sample ETNtaG_18_FD_185762 | JGI IMG/M metagenome (GOLD analysis project Ga0208764, IMG submission 185762) | Marine microbial and viral communities from oxygen minimum zone, Eastern Pacific Ocean - ETNP201302SV91 (SPAdes) (version 2) | ecosystem: Environmental > Aquatic > Marine > Oceanic ... | reverse complement strand
ATGAAAAAAATTGGATGTTCCAGATTATTGTTATATCCATATGCACATTTGAGCTCAAACCTTGCTGCACCATCAACCGCATTATCACTACTGAAAACCATGGAAGAGAATGCAGATGGATTAGAAGTTAGTAGGGCACCATTTGGCTGGACAAAATCATACAATGTCAAGGTAAAGGGTCATCCACTAGCAGAAAGTTCCAAAGTCATAACAGCTGATTCAAAAAATGAACAAACCTCCACAGCATTAGAATCAGAATCCAAGATCAAGTCATATTGGTATATTATGACTCCCGAGGGCGAAATGTCAGAGTTTGATAAATTTAATTTTTCAAATCACAAAAAGTTAGAAGTTCTGGCAAAATACGAATCCGTCAAAAAAAGAGCTGTTGATGAGCCTCCACCACACGTTGCATTAATGAAGAAGCTTGCCATCGCTGATTATGAATCTGCATCCGACCAGGGAAATATGCGTTATTTTCCAAACGGGCGGCTTATCAAATCACAATTGGAACAATATGTTACTAACAAGGTGAAAGAGTATGGGGGATATGAAGTTGAAACCCCAATCATGTATGACTCACATCATCCAAGTATGGAAAGTTACTTTAACAGATTTCCTGCCAGACAATACAGTATAGATGCCGACGGCAAACATCTTTTCTTGCGGTTTGCAGCCTGCTTTGGACAATTTCTTATGGCGCATGATTTTCAAATGTCGTACAAGAATCTTCCATATCGGTTGTATGAGCTAACACGTTATAGTTTCAGACGAGAGCAATCTGGCGAATTAGTTGGATTACGTAGGTTAAGAGCATTTACGATGCCTGACTGTCATGCATTTTGTGCTGATATGCCACAAGCGGTAGAAGAATTTCGAATTAGATTTGATCTGTCACGTAATGTTCTAAATGGGGTTGGTATAGTACCAGATGACTATGAAATGGCAATACGTTTTACAGAAGAATTCTATAACGAAAATAAAGATTTGATTGTTGAGATGGTCAAAAAGGTTGGAAAGCCGGTTCTTATTGAGATGTGGAAAGAGCGGTTTTTTTATTTTGTTCTAAAATGGGAGTTTAATTATATTGATAATTCTGGAAAGGCATCAGCATTATCAACTGATCAGATTGATGTAGAGAATGGTAGTCGTTATGGAATAGAGTTTGTAGATGAAAATAATACACCAAAAAATCCTATCATTTTACACAATTCGCCTAGCGGTGCTATAGAACGAGTGATGTACACATTATTAGAAAAAGCAGCTACTGACTCTAGAGAAGGTCGTAAACCACAATTACCATTATGGCTTGCACCCACTCAGGTTAGAATTATACCACTGAAAGATGAATTTTTGGACTTTAGTGAAAAACTGGCACAGAGATTATCCAGTCAAAAAATTAGAGTTGACATAGATGACAGAAATGATACTATAGGAAAACGAATTCGGGAGGCAGAAAAGGAATGGATCAAGTACATACTAGTGATAGGTGATCGTGAGGCTGGCTCAGAAAATTTGAGTGTCCGTGAAAGAAATGTGAGTGATGTCAAAGAAGTATCATTTGGTGAATTTGTCACAGAGATTCACTCCCACACAGACGATAAACCATATTCCTCACTTAACGTCCCTTTGTTACTCTCAAAAAGACCAGTCATTCAAGTATGAGTTTATCTAATAGGACAATTTGAATCTGAGATAAGATGAGTTACGCAGATTTGTATTTGACACAATCTCCATTGATAATTTCACCCAATAATGATTCAACACCAATTGCCAGTATATTTGGGGTTCCATTTGATTCAACACATTCCTACAAACCAGGGTGTAGATTTGGTCCTGATGTCATACGTGATGCGTTTAACAATATAGAAATATTTGAACCTGATTTTGGTGTAGATTTGGAAACCACAAACATACAGGATTTAGGAAATATACAACATACGGTAGTTGCAACAGAGATGCTTAACATGGTAGAGAAGACCACAAAAGAATTACAAAAAAATAAGAATCAATTGATAATTTTAGGCGGCGAACATCTTCTTACATATGGTACATACATGAGTTTTCCAAAAGAGACTGGTTATGTTGTTTTTGATGCACATTATGATTTACGTGATGAATATGCCGACATCAAATTAAGTCATGCGGCATATCTGAGAAGAATTGTGGAGAAACGAGGTGCAGAAAATTTGATTCATGTTGGAGCACGTGCTTACGTTAAAGAAGAATTAGAATTTTTACGGGAACATAATATCAAAACCATTACTAATCAACAAATTCGTGATGGTGATGGTCCTAAATTATTAAAACAATTAACAGAGAATTTTGACAATATCTACACAAGTATAGATTTAGACGTTCTTGATCCTGCATTCGCACCAGGTGTTGGGAATCCAGAATCTGTAGGAATCACATCTCGTGAATTATATGATATGATAAAGTCACTTCAAGAGAGAAATATAGTATCTGCTGATATAGTTGAACTAAACCCATCATTTGATAACGGCTCTACTGCATCTCTTGCCGCAAAAATGATATCGACAATAATTGCAATGAATCATGCTAAACAATCTTAGAGAATCGTTAAAGCCCACTCTTGAAAAAGTAGGGAAAACATTTGCAGCAACTGGTTTATCACCAAATACTTTTACCGTGATTGGATTAGTTTTTGCATTCATATCATCAATAGTGTATGGGTTAGGTTACGAATATTCTCTACTAATTGCAGGTGTAGTTTTACTAATTTCAGGATTTTTTGATATAGTAGACGGTCAGGTAGCACGCTATGCCAATAAGATGTCTAAAAAAGGTGGATTCTTGGATTCAGTGTTTGATAAAATTGCTGAAGTAGCAATATTCTTTGGTATTTTGGTTGGAAATTATACAGAGCCATATCTTGTATTTTTGGCAATTACATTATCATTATTGGTGAGTTATACACGTGCATTAGCAGATTCTGCTGGAATCAAAATGCAGGGGATAGGAATTGGTGAACGTGCAGAAAGATTACTCGTAATTGCTATCATAGGCATGATTGGGTTTATTGAGATGGCTGTAATCATAGTGATAATAATAGCATCAATAACATTAGTACAAAGAGTGTCAGTTCTAGTAAAAAACAGATAGATTATCGTAGTTTAGTATGCTGACGTCTTTGCGATGCAGAGCGAATTTTTAACACTTTGAAGTGAATTGCGCACGAAATACAATACCATTTTGTAATTTTTGGTGCAGCGATATATGCGCCTTGTGCACGTAATTCTTTTGCAAGTTGATGTTCAACGAGACTTAGTTTCGATGTGACTTTTTTTGCTTTATCTCTTGGCACTGTTGCTGCACAGTTAACACATTGAATAACTCCTGATGAGCCTTTACCGCCTTTTCTTCTCCCTCTACTTGCTCGTTTAAGTGGCATAAACCTCATTAATTAAATCGGTATATAAATGCGATATCAAATTTTATGAAAAAATTTTATTGATGAACGATATATTCCTATCATGAAAGGTTTGTGTTATGCCTGTTTAAGATCAAATGTTGATGTTGATATTATACATGGAAAAACCATCTGTAAACAATGTGAACAGAATAATGCAAAAAACTAAATCAATAGTATTTATCGTAATAATATGAAAATTGGAATTTATTCACATTGTACTATTGATACAATAATTCATGATGATAAAATGTATGAGGCTCCAGGAGGCCCAGCTTGTTATTGCTCTCTAACTGCAAGAAATCAAAAATTTGATGTTAATCTTGCAACAAAATATGGAGAAGACTTTCCATTGAAAGAATTTTTACAACAAAATAAAATTAATTCAGACAATAGTTTGTCCACCAAAAACACAACTAGATTTAAAATTGTTCTTAAGAATTCTGACAGAGAGTTGTTTATTGAAAATAGATGTGAACCACTAGAATTTCTTGATCAAAATAATGATGGTTTGATAGTCAGTCCAGTTTATGATGAGATCAGTAGTGAATTATTTGAAAAAATCAAGCAGTCAGCAGATTTTGTATTATTAGATCCACAGGGATTCTTACGCCAACATAATTCAGAAAATAAAATTTCACTCAAAAGTACAAAAATTGATCTTGATGGTATTTCTGCGATTAAGTTAAACCCAGATGAATTATTAGCAATGACTGGTAGTAATGATGATAGTGCATTATTAACACTACAAAAAAGTGGAATTGAAAATATCATACTAACCAATAAACAAGATATTTCTTTGTTAATCAAAGATAAAATTTATTCTATAAAATTACCAAATTTGGAGTTATTCGACACAACAGGCATAGGTGATATTTTTTGTGCAACTTTTTGTTGTACACTTCTCCGAGAAAGAGATTTTCTATGGGCTCTATCATTTGCAGGTGGTGCTGCACAAGCTGCACTTGAAACAAAAAACTTTGGACTTGAGAAAGTCCCACGTAAGGGTGCAATTGAAAGTAATGGCTCGTATTTTTATAACATGGTAAAATTTCGACAGATCTAACATATATTGTAGTTTTAGAAATTGATTATCCATGCAAGTTGGCATATTCGGCACTGGAATTACTGAATCATCATCATCAAATCTTAATGAAATACTAGATGAGTTTGGAATTAGCCATTTTAATTTAAACTCAAAAACAAAATCAAAAAAAGCAGACTGCATACTTGTACTTGGTGGAGATAAAGGAGTACGAAATTATTTTCATAGAACATTTGATTCATCTATCCCAGTTTTGGGAATAAACGAATCAGAGTCAGATGGTTTTTTGGCCCAGATTGATCTAAAACAATTTGCATCGTATGCAAAAAGATTGAAAAAAATGGATTATCATGTTGAAAAAGTACCTAGACTTGGTGTAAAAATTGATGGAAAAAGTGCATACCCAGTCTTGAATGATGTTGCAGTGTTTCCGTCAAAAAGCGCAATGTTAATGGAGCATATGCTACGTGTGAATGGAGATGAAGTGTGGCATGATAGTAGTGATGGAGTTATCATATCAACACCATTAGGTTCATCTGCATACTCAATGTCAGCAGGAGGTCCTGTAATATTTCAGGATTCATCAGTTTTTGGAATAATTTCTGTTAATTCGTTAGATATTATTAGACGCCCATTGATAGTTTCAAATGATAGTGTGATTGAGATTGATGAGATTTCAGCTAGACTTTATTGTGAAGTTGTTCTAGATGGTTTAGATCGTTACAAAGTTAACAAAACTATTGAAGCCACAAAATTTATACCATCTGCAAAAATCATTCGTTTAACAAAAGAGCGAACCACAATATCTGCACTTGCAAAGAAAGTCAAACTCGCAGAAGATTTGTTTAACATGCCACCAAGTTCCAAGCTATTACTAAAAATTTTAGAATATGAAGGCTCTATGACACAAAAAGAGTTGGTGTCGAAGACACTTTTGCCTGATAGAACTGTCAGGTTAGCCATGAGTCATTTGTTAGAAAAAGGATATGTCAAACGCAAGATCTCAATAAGGGATTCGAGACAGAAAATTTATGAAATCTCGAAATTAGATTAGTTTTGTCCAGATGCAGTTGTAAATGCTTTGAATACTTCTTCGGGAAATCCAGGTCTACTATCGAATTCTGGATGGTATTGCACACCTACAAAGAATTTATGTGATGGAATTTCTAATATCTCCATCCTCCGTCCATTATCACTTTCACCAGAGAAAATCATTCCATTTTTGTTAAACTCATCAAGATAATTTGTATTGAATTCATATCTATGACGATGTCTTTTAGAAATTAAATCACATTGATATATTTGGTGAGCATTTGTTTGTTTTTCAATGTTAATTTTGTTTGCTCCTAGTCTAAGTGAACCACCCATGTTAGATACATCACTTTGTTCTGGCAATAGATCGATTATCGGATGCTCGGTTTTATTATCAATTTCAGTAGAATTTGCGTTTGATAAATCACAAACGTTTCTGGCAAATGATACAGCTGCAAGCTGAAATCCAAAACAGATACCAAGGTATGGAATGTTATTCTCACGTGCATAATTTGCTGTATTTATAATTCCTTCAGAACCCCTCGTTCCAAATCCACCGGGAACTAAGATTCCATCATATTTTTCAAGAGTGCTTATGTTACCATTTAGAGTCTCTGAATCAATCCACTCAATTTGTATAGCTCTGCTTATTGATGCCCCTGCATGTTTTAATGCATGATTTACGCTAACATAACTATCGGCTAGCGTTACATACTTTCCAACCATTGCAATTTTGATTGATTCACCATTTGTATTCATTGAATTTACAATTTTATTCCAAGCATCCCAGTTTTCTGATGCATTAACATATCCCACTTTGGCAAATTTTTTGAAAATTACATCAACCAATCCCTGCTCAAATAATGTCTGTGGAACCATAAAGATTGATTTTACATCATGGCATGAAAATACATCTTTTGTTGTGACATTGGTGAACATTGAGATTTTCTCTTTTGTTTTATCTTGTAATGGTAATGAACATCTGACACAAAGCAAATCAGGCTGTATACCAATTCTTCTTAGTTCCTGAACACTGTGTTGTGTTGGTTTTGTTTTTTGTTCCCCAACAACTTCAAGTGATGGGGCAAGTGTAACATGAACGAATATTACATTCTCATGACCCTCTTCAACCTTAAGCTGTCTCAATGCTTCTAAAAATGGAAGACTTTCAATGTCACCTACAGTTCCTCCACATTCTACAATTAAGATATCTAACTGCTCATCACTAGCTATTTCTTTAATGCGATTTTTTATTTCATTTGTAATATGCGGAATTATCTGTACACATGCACCAAGATACTTTCCTTTCCGTTCTGCGTCTATTACACTAGAATAAATCTGCGCAGTTGTAATATTATGAGATTTTGGTATATTTTGATTTAGATATCGTTCATAATTGCCTATATCCATATCACATTCACCACCATCTTCGGTCACAAAGACTTCTCCATGAGCGATAGGATTCATAGTACCTGCATCAAAATTTAGGTAAGGATCAATTTTTACACATGAAACCTTCTGATTAGATAACTGTAGTAATTTTGATATTGACGACGCAACAACACCTTTTCCAAGACCGGACATAACTCCACCTGTAACAAAAATAAACTTCGTCTGCACATAATTGAAAGAATTATCCTATTTTTATTCTATTCGTTCTACTTAGTCTGATTTTTCAATTTTTTTGTGAATGAGTAAATCGTTTTTTCTAGTTTTGAGATAGGCGTATTTTCCATAATTTTGATATTTGCACTACCTATAATGACTGCATCTGCACCTACAGATACATATTTTTTCACATCCCTTTCATTTGATATGCCAAATCCAACACCAACTGGAATTGATTTTACAGAACGTTTTGTAGATTTTAAAGCATCTATTGTATATTGATGGATTTTAGTCTGAACACCTGTAGTTCCAAAAACCGCAACCATGTACAAAAATCCAGATGTCATTTTAGCAATCTTTGTCAATCTACTTTTTCTTGTATTAGGTGAAACAAGGAATATCGTATCCATTTTCTGTGATTTTGCTGCAGATATGTATTCTTTAGCTTCTTCTATTGCCATGTCCGGTAAAATCAATCCATCGATACCGGCATTTTTTGCATGTTTGATAAATTTTTGATATCCCTGTTTATACAAAATATTGGTATATGTCATTAATATTAGAGGAACGTTAGTTTCCTTTCTGATTTTTTTTACAAGTTTGAAAAATTTTTCAATTTTAATTCCATTATTTAGTGATCCAGTACTTGCTTTCTGTATAGTTGGACCATCTGCTATTGGATCAGAAAACGGAAATCCAAGTTCAATAATGTCTGTACCACCTTTTACTAATCCTCTTACAGCTGTCAACGTTGCATTTTCAGATGGATACCCTGCCATGATGTAAGACACCAAGGCTTTTTCCTTTTTCGAGCTTAACTCATTAAATTTTTCTTTTATTCTTGACATTTTTTTTCATATACTCCTGTACAATTTCGATGTCTTTGTCACCACGACCTGACAATGTAACAACAATTGATTCTGATTTTTTCATTTTCTTTGCAATTTTCATTGCATATGCAATTGCATGTGCAGATTCCAATGCAGGTATAATCCCCTCTGTTCTTGTGAGCATTAAAAATGCATGAATTACATCATCATCAGTAATTGCTTTGTACGTTACACGTTTCTCATCTTTAAGAAATGAGTGTTCTGGTCCAACACCTGGATAATCGAGTCCAGCCGAAATACTATGTGTTTCTTGAATTTGACCTTGTGCATCTTGCATCAAATATGTCATCATTCCATGTAAAACACCTTTAGTTCCAGCTGAAAGTGGTGCTGAGTGATGTAGTGTGTTTAATCCTTTACCGCCAGCCTCAACTCCTATCATTTTAGCCTTGGAATCAATTAGTGGATAAAAAGTTCCGATTGCATTAGAACCACCACCAACACATGCAATTACAACATGAGGTGTCGTCTTCATTTGTTTTTTAATCTCATTACCAATAACTGATTGAAAATCTCTAACCATTAATGGGTATGGATGTGGACCAACTGCAGACCCTAACAAATAATATGTTGATTCCACATTAGTTATCCAATCTCTCATTGCTTCGTTAATTGCATCCTTTAGAGTTTGTGAACCTGATTTAACTGCATGAACTTTTGCACCTAATAATTCCATACGAAAAACATTCTGTTTTTGTCTCTCTGTGTCTACATATCCCATGTAAATTTCAGCTTTTAAACCAAGACATGCACAAGCCATTGCAGTTGCTACTCCATGCTGCCCTGCACCAGTTTCTGCAATGATTCTATTTTTACCCATTTTTTTTGCAAGTAGAGCTTGTCCAAGTGTATTGTTTATCTTATGCGCTCCTCCATGGAGTAGATCTTCTCTTTTTAGATAGATTTTTCCACCACCGAGTCTCTCTGTCAAGTTTTTGGCAAAATATAATGGGGTTGGTCGCCCTGCATACTCTGCAAGGAGTTTACCTAGTTCTTTTTTGAATTTAGGATCATTTCGAATACTCAAATAATTTTTTTCAAGCTCTTCAATTGCTGGAGCAAGTGTTTCTGGTATGTATTTACCACCAAAGTCACCAAATCTACCGTCTTTTGGAATTCCTATCTTCATATAGCATTCACCAAGTTTTGTACGGTTTGTTGAATATTGCCTGCTTTCATAATACTACTTCCTACTAAATATCCATCAGCACCACATTTATGAAGAAATCGAATGTCATCAGGATTGGAAATTCCACTCTCTGAGATAATCAATTTCTCCTTTTCAGAGTTTTCTAAGATTTCTTTTGTGGTATTAAGATCAATTTTTAGTGTATCTAAGTTACGATTGTTTATTCCTATAATGTCGGCATTAGTTTTACATGAATTTTCAAACTCTTGTTTTGTGTGTGCCTCAATTAACACCTTTAGTCCCAAATCATGGCCATAATCTATCATACCATTAATGTCAGTGGCCATATTTTTATCAAATATTGACTGTATAAGTAGGAAATAATCAGCACCGATTTTCTTTGCAGCGTCAATTTGGACTTTGTTAATTGTTATGTCTTTCATTAGCATTGGAACATCTACATGTTTTCTAACATTCATGAATAATTCTGGTGAACCATCAAATAGAAACGGTTGTGTTAGAACCGATAATGCACTTGCACCACCGTTAATCATCTGTCTTGCGATGTCAACAGGATCCGACACTTTTCTTATATTTCCTAATGCTGGGGATGAAAACTTTACTTCCGTTATTAACGTAGCATGACTTGATTTTTTTATTTCATCTTCTAGAGATTTTTTTGATGATTCCAACGTTCCTGATATGTCATAAACACCTTGCTTGATTGCAGTTTGAGAGTTTTCAACTAGTTTTTCTAAAATACTTTCTATGATTTTTCAACTCCTTCTAATTTTTCCATTCCATCACAGTATTTGGTGAACTCCCGTAATTTATCAAATGCTTTACCAGATGTAATAGTTTTCAGTGCTAATTCTACACCATCACTAAAGCCATCACATATTCCAGACACTATTAATCCACCAGCTGCATTAAGTGCAGTAATCTCTGTCATGGTTTTGTTGGAATTATTATTTAGTACATTAACAAATGATTCTATCGCATCTTGTTTGGTATCGATTTGAATATCAGAAATTATTCCTTTTTGTAATCCATATTCTTGCGGGCTTAGTGTGAAATTTGTAATCATATCATTCTTTAATAAACAAATTTTATTGTTAGATGTTGTGGAGAGTTCATCCATTCCATCAACTGATCTTACACTCATTATTGTTTCAGAACCTCTTTTTTGTAGAATACGGATAATTCGCTCCAAAAATTTTTCCGAGAAAATTCCAACCATTTGGTTTTTCACTTGTGCAGGACTACTTAATGGTCCAAGCAAATTGAATGCAGTTCGTCCACCAATAATCTTTCTTGCATTTGCAACATTCTTCATTGCTGGATGGAATTTTTGTGCAAACATGAATCCAATTCCAAATTTTTCAATCATGTCAACAATTTTGGAAGGCTTTGAGGCCAAATCAAGCCCAAAATACTCGAAAATATCGGCACTTCCTGACACGCCTGAGATTGAGCGATTCCCATGTTTTGCCACATGACCTCCAGCAGCGGCAACCACAAATGATGCGGTTGTAGAAATGTTGAATGTTTTTAGATTATCACCACCAGTACCACACATATCAATTATTTTACCATGGCAGTTTGGTGACACATGAACTGAAAATTCGTTCATTTTGTCAAGCATTGCTAAAAGTTCATCATCTGTTTCACCTTTGTTAGTTAAGTTTTGCAAAAACTTTGCAACTACTTCATCAGCATGCTGTCCAGTTAGGATTTCATTCATTCCACAAGTCATATCATCAAATGATAAATTCTCTCCCCTGATCAAGGCACTTGTTAATTCATCAAGCATTCTTTACCCTCTTTATGAAATTTCCCAAAATTTTTGTCCCCTCATCAGTTAATATTGATTCAGGATGAAATTGCACTCCTTCAATCAAATATTTTTTATGACTAACACCCATCACTTCTCCATCATCTTCTGCAACAGCAGTAATTTTTAGTGAATTTGGAATTATAGTCTTGTCACCAACTAAAGAGTGGTATCTTGTTGCTCTAAACGGGTTTTTTATTCCATCAAATATTGAATCCCCATAATGTTTTACTTGACTCGTCTTTCCATGTCTGACATTTCCTGCATTTACTACTTTGCCACCAAAACATGATATTATTCCCTGATGTCCAAGGCATACACCTAGTATTGGCATACTAGGTCCAAGTTCTTCTATTACTTGTTTACAAACACCAAAGTATCTTTTATCATCAGGTGTTCCTGGACCAGGTGAGATGATTATAGCGTCGTAATCTAGGTTTTTAATTTTTTCAACTGTCACACGATCATTTCTAACAACATCAGATTTAACACCAAGCTCACCAAGCCTTTGTGCTATATTGTATACAAACGAATCATAGTTATCTATGATCAAAAATTTCATTTTGATGCCTCCTTTAATGCAGTTATCATTGCATTCGCTTTGTATTCTGTTTCATTAAGCTCATTTTTTGCAACAGAGTCAAAAACGATGCCAGCACCCGCTTGAACAAATCCAGACTTGCCATTGGCAAATATACTTCTAATTGCAATAGCAAAATCACAACATCCATTAAATGAGAAATAACCTACAGCGCCAGCATATGATCCTCTCGACTCTGGTTCCAATTCGTCAATTATTTCCATAGCTCTCACTTTTGGAGCCCCAGACACTGTTCCAGCAGGAAACACTGCCTTGAATGCGTCATACATATCAAATTTCTTACTCAGATTACCAACAACATGTGTTACCATATGCTGTACATGACTGAATTTTTTCACTTCCATGAGTTCTTTTACGTGTACTGTTCCATAGTCACAAACTCTTCCAATATCATTTCGGCCTAGATCAACGAGCATGGTATGTTCTGCCAATTCTTTTTCATCATGAACCAACTCTTGCCGCATCTCTTCATTTTTTTCTTCATTATCAGTAATTTTCCTTGTTCCAGCAATTGGGAATGTTTCAATTTGATCATCAGTAACACGTATCAACATTTCTGGACTGGAGCCAATTATTGTTTTTTCATTCATTTTCATGTGGTACAAATATGGAGATGGATTTAATGAACGAAGTTTTTCATATACTTTTAGATAATCACCTTCTGCTTCAAATGAGAATTTTCTAGATAATACAACTTGGAAAATATCTCCGTCATAGATGTATTTCTTTGCTTTGTCAACAATCTCAGTAAATTTCTCTTCATCCATGTTACTGGTGATTTCAGAAATTGTAAACTTTTCAAATGCTGATTCTGAACTTTTAATCTCATTAATTCTATTATTTTCATAATAAAAGTAAAGAGACTTTTTTTGCTTGTTATCGAATAATATACCATCAGTGTATATGCCAAATTCCATTATTGGTTCATCTATTGGTTGGCCCTCTGGAATTTTTTCCCATAATCTGATTGCATCGTAGTTGATGTTACCAACTGCACCACCAAGATATCGATAGGATTGATCAGATGTCTTTAAGACTAATTCTTTAATTTTATTTAACGGATTCGATGTTGTGACTGTTTCTATGGTTCCATCTCTGCTTTGAATTGTGATTTTATCATAGTAACCTTTGACAATAAATTCAGGGTCAAAACCCATTATTGATGTCTCGGCTAATTCTTCTGGCCCTGTTAATGATTCAAACAGAAACGAATGTGTGTAATTTCTAGAAATTTTATTGTAAATTTCAAATTGGTTTCCATCTAACGATAGAGAAATTATCTTAGGAGTGCTTGGCTGTCCAAAGACGGTCACCATTCATACCACATCTGAAAATTATCATTATTTAAAGCTCATTAAGTTGTTAATCAAACAAAGTTGAGCGATCTCTAATTAGATCGGAATTTTGACATATATTCATGAACTCATTCAGCAATGGTGTACAGCGATTTGCTATCCACTCTCAACTGATTGGCCTCAAAACTATATTGAAAATATCAAATACATTTGGTAAGTAGTTCTGTGGTCACACATCCATTTTTATGTATAAAATGGTACCGTAAGGTACCGTACTTTTATATATATGATCGCTATATGAGTGGTATGGGTAAAACAACATGTAGTCGATGTGGGACAGATGGATTAGGATGGAGTCAGGAATATCATCGATTAACTGGGAAATGGAAACTTGAGAATCATCAAGGTTGTACGTTATTGTAAGAGTTTTTAAGAATTTGCAGGTTTTGTTATTGCACCATGTGCTGCAGATCCTACTAATGAAGCATATTTTGCCAGTGCACCATCTGTATAATTTGGTTCAGGTCTGTTCCAGTGTTCTTTTCTCTGCTTTAGTTCATCTTGTGATACATTCAAGTCAATTGAATTGTTATCAGTGTTTATAGATATTTTATCACCATTTTGTATCAATGCAATTGGACCTCCAACAAATGCTTCTGGTGCAACATGTCCAACCATAAATCCGCGAGTTCCACCTGAAAATCTGCCATCTGTAACCATAGCTACCTTCTTTCCCAGACCCTGTCCTACAAGTGCAGCTGTGGTTGCAAGCATCTCTCTCATTCCAGGACCACCCCTTGGACCTTCATATCTAATAACTACAACATCCCCTTCATCAATTTCACCTTTTGAAACAGCATCAAACGCAAATTCTTCTCTATCAAATACTTTAGCAGTTCCAGTAAATTCTGTCATTTCAACACCAGCAGTTTTGATTACAGCGCCATCTGGTGCTAAAGTACCTTTTAAAATTAACGCTGTACCAACATCATGAAGTGGTGAGTCAGCTGATTTAACAATTTGCTGCTCTGCAACATCAGGGATAGTAATTTGTTCTATATTTTCTTTGATTGTTTTCCCAGTAACTGTGATAGTATTTGGATTAATCAAATTCTTCTCCAACAATTTTTTTAGTACAAATGGTATACCACCAATTTTATCTAAACTATTCATGACATAACTTCCACCAGGTTTCATGTCAGCAATGTGTGGAGTCTTTTTTCTAATTCTTTCAAAATCATCATATGTGAGTTTGATGTTTGCTTCATTTGATAATGCCAATAGGTGTAATATCCCATTAGTTGAACCACCAACTGCATTCAACATTGTTATTGCATTTTCAAATGCCTCAAATGATAAAATTTCACGTGGTTTTATGCCTAATTCAAGTAGTTTCGCGCATGCTAAACCTGTATCATAAACAATTTTTTCACGCCTGTCATCTTCTGCAGGTGGACTAGCACTTCCTGGTAAAGCAAGGCCAATTGCCTCAGAAATAGATGCCATTGTGTTTGCAGTGAACATACCACCACATGAACCAGCATTTGGACACGCAACATTTTCAATATTTTTTAATTCTTCAAGTGAAATCTTTCCAGCATCATATGATCCAACTGCCTCATAAACATCAACAACTGTTAACTCTTCACCATTAAGCATTCCAGGCATTATGGTTCCACCATAAACAAAAACCGATGGAATGTTTAGTCTAGCCATTGCCATCATTGTCCCTGGCAAACTTTTGTCACATCCAGCAATTCCTACTAACGCATCATATTGATGTGCTCTTACCATTAATTCAATTGAATCTGCAATTACTTCTCTACTAACAAGAGATGATTTCATTCCTTCATGACCCATCGCAATTCCATCGCTAACAGCAATTGTACTAAATTCTCTCGGAGTTGCATTTCCATCACTAACGCCTTGTTTTGCTTTTTGCGCAAGTGTTGGAAGATGTATGTTACAAGGTGTTGCTTCATTTCCTGTATGGCAAACTCCAATGAATGATTTACTTAAATCATCATCAGTGAGTCCCATTGCTTTATACATTGCACGATGAGGTGCGCGAGCAGTTCCATCTACAACATTTCTACTTGAAATTGTCATTAGATCACCTGTTAATCATTTGTGAATCTAATTCAGATAGTTGCTGTTCAATTGCATCTTGATCTTCATTTCCGTATGATATCAAAACCCTGTCTTCTTCCATCACTACATATTCCCTAATGTCATTAACTTGTTTATGGTTAATGAAGTACTTTAATGAATAATCTTCATTTGTACAGAATGCTCGACCATCTGGAAACGTGAAACAGTTTTCATCAATAGCTATTCCAAGTGAATTAAATAAGAATTCTAATTCAACACCTGATGCATGTCTATGAATTGTATCACCATCCTGATTTTCAAAATGAATCCAGCTTGATTTTATTTGATAATTTGGAAGTGAAAAATCAAATTTATCACCAAATATTCGTACTAGTGTAGAAGCATGTATGTGCTCACCACCTAACTTTCCAGCATTTTCAGGTGCGCCTGGGATATCACCACTCATTGTTATGAATTCATAACTTGCATATGCTGATATTGCAGCAATAATTGATAGTATTCCAACTGCTTTGAGGGTAACACTACGTTTTTGTGATGTGCGTTTGGCAGCAAAACTTTCACGTTCTTCCTCTCTTCTCTCTCTTCTACTCTTACCCATGACTGTGGTTTCAAAAATAACCCTATAAATGCTAGCCTTTTTGATCCATTGAGGTAGTTAACATGACAACAATTTTCACAGATATCATAGAGGGGAGAAGAGAAGGTCATAAAATTTTTGAAGATGAAAAACATATTGCAATATTGGATAAATATCCAATTGATTTAGGTCATTCACTATTAATCACTAAACATCCATACGAAAGAATAACTGACATGAAAAAGGCTGATGTTTCTGAACTATTCTCCTTAATTCCAGAAATTGCAAGTGTAATACTGAAAGCAACCGGAGCTGTTGCATTTAGCATTGCTCAAAATAATGGTAGAGAAGCCAAACAAATAATTCCACATGTCCATGTTCACATTATACCTAGATATGCAAATAGAGAAACTCTTTGGACAAAGCGTGGAATCCCTAGTGATTCCGAATTGAAAGATTTGTCAGAAAAAATCAAAAATAGTTTTTAGTTATGATGTGGATTATACCGTAATATCGCACCAATTTTTCCAAGGCTTGAAAGCATTGTACCGTGTTCTGTTTTACCAGATATGACTTCAACCTTCGTTCCTGTCTGTGATCCAATTAATGCAATATAGTCAATTAGATCTTGCTGTGCTGATTCATTATCGGTGCTTTTACAACTTGTGCATGAGTTATTTTTGAGTTCAGTTTTACGTGGAATTAATTTTACACGTTCAACAATTTCTTCTGTGGTATTTCCACACTTCTTACATTTAATCTCCAGTCTGTATAATTCTGTATCATCAGTTATAATTATCGTATCTGCAATATTATTTTTTAACATTTCTAGAACTTCATTTAGACCATAACTTCCAAGACCTGTGTTGTTATTAATTTGCTGAAATAGTTTTTCAATAATTTTTTTTTCTTCAACCATTCTAAAATCAGATAAAATTTCAGATGACTTGGCAAACGCTTCTCTAATGCCCTCTGAGCCAGAGTACGATGCGTCTATTGTTGAAATTATCATGTCTTGTAATCTATATTCCAAATAATTATTATTGATGAAATCTTCTTTCGTTGGTCCAGGTCCTGAAATAATCAGTCCTTTTATTGGGTATATATCAATAAAATATTCCCTAGTGATATGTGCAACACGATTAAAATAATATTGTAATTCCATTTCACGAAGCTTTTGAAATCTTTTGGCAGATTGACCACCTTGTCTGTGTTTCCCAGCAACGCCAGATCCAGTTTCTTTCAAAACTTCAATTTTGTCGCCATGTAATAATCCCCAACCTGCATCTTTTGCATCTATTGCTAGAATCCCAATCATATTATCATCTTTTAACATATCTTTGAGAATGTCAACATGAAAATGGTCATCACATCTATACAGAAATGTTGTTAGATCTTTTGGGGGATCAATTTCAAATGCTTTTACAACTTCAGAGCCAGGTGGACCACCACCTTCTCTGGGTAATGCACCACAAAAAACCACTAGACCCCTTTCAGGTGTTTTTTTGTATAATTTTAATCGCTGAACAACTTTAGAAAGTGAATCAACAACATGTGTTCTTGTCAAATCTGATTTTATATTGTCTGCAGTTCCTTGCTCTTCACGTAAAGTTGTAATGACCTCATGTAGTTGTTTATTCTTTGGTATGTATACACTGATTAATTCTGTTCCATGCCCTTCTTGCTGTGTAAGTTCATCTAGAGTTTTTCTAATTTTATAAATTTTAACTGAATCTTGTTTTTTAGTAGTAATTTTTCCCATTTTGAATATTTTTGTTACATTCGAATATTAATGATTGTTGTTCAGGCTTATTAGAAGGTAATTCTAGAAAGTTCTAATGATTTCTGAATTTTTTTATCAGATTGCAAATTTAAAAACAACACAACGCTCTGGATGGAAATCTAAACTTGATCTTTTAGATTCCGAGTCAGTCGCTGATCACAGTTACATGATGAGTGTTATGGCCATGGTTATATCTGACATTAAAAATATGAATACAGAAAAAATCATTAAAATGTCTATATTGCATGATTGGGCTGAATCAAAAATTGGAGATTTTATGCCAGGTGAAATTAGCCAAGAGGAAAAAAATGAATTGGAGGGAAAAGCCATGACAGAGATTCTTTCTAATTTACCTGATAAGTTACAAAATGATTATCATGGTATATGGAATGATTATAACAAGAAACTCAGTTTAGAATCTAAATTTGTTCATCAGTTAGACAAATTAGAAATGGTATTGCAAGCAAAGATCTATGAAAGTGATACTGACTATGAAAAAATCAAACCATTTCTAATTTCTTCACTTGATCTAATAACCGATGATGATCTAAAAACTGTACTTTCAGAAATAATTCAATAAACTTAGATATAATGATTTTATGTTTTCAATAGTAATTTGATAGAAGATAATGGCGAATTAATTAAAGCACAGAATGAGGTTATTGGAATACTGTTTGAAGTGATCAAGAAACTACAAGAAAATATTGATCTTCAAGAAGAAGGAGTGCATCTGATAATAAAGTCAAAAGATAGTAATTTAGAAGAAAGTAAAACCAGATTAGATGAAATCACTGAAGAGCGAAATAAGAATAGTGATGTTATTTCACGGTTATTAAAAAAATTAGATTCTAATTAATTTCCACAACTACAGGAATCATCATCTGTAATCATACGGAATTTGATGGTTTGTTCATATTTTGTCTGTGCATAGTGTGAAATGTTAGTTATTCTCATTCGGACATTTTTATCATGCCAACTACCTTCATTCTCAAACCAGGATTCAATTTCATCTACATCATAGACATCTCCTTTTTTATTAATATCATTAAAAATTTCTTTTATTCTCAATTCATCATCTGGTGATAATTTATTTTTATTTTCTACAGTTGTTGTAATTTCGTTTAAACGTTCTATAGTTGAATTAAGTAATGGCATGTTGTTATATTTTTAAGACAAATAATAATTGTTATGAATTTAGTTTTTTATACTGACTTTAATCCTGTTTATGATTTTTAAAGCAATCGTTACAATATACAGGTCTAGCGTCTTTTGGCACAAATGGTATTTCACACTCATTACCACAGTCTCCACAAGTTGCTTTGTGCATTTCTCTAGGTGGTCTATCTCTTCCAAATCGTCCACCACTACGGTCGTTCCGCCCATAACCACCTGCACTTCTACCTCCAAATCGTCCACCACTTCTTTCACTTCGTTCTGGTTTATGATCCTGGAAGCAATCATTACAATAAACTGGCTTATCGTTTCTTGGCTCAAATGGTATTTCACACTCATTACCACAGTCTCCACAAGTTGCTTTGTGCATTTCTCTAGGTCTTCGTTCGAAGGGCATTTCTAATTTTTTACTTTCGAGCCCTTAATTATACTTAAAGAAGTGACATTATACACCAATTATGGGGTTATTTCGAAAATCAAAAGAGGAAAAACTTACTAATTTAAAAGAAAAACAGTCTATTAGAAACGGTAAAGACCTAAAAAAACTATTAAAAATTTTTAAAGAAAATAGAGATGATGTAGAAAACCGTACAGGAAAAAGACCAGAAATTGATGACACTACAAAATTATTCATGCAAAAAGTCCTTAATGTTTGGCTGTCTGAGGGTAAAGACATTGACGACGAGCGGTTTTGGAATGCGGTTGATTATAACAAGCAGTTTGATTACCCAGTTGAGTATTATGAAAGGTAAATATTATTTCAAATATTGAGTATATCATGCAGTACTTTCAAGCCTTAAAGGTTGGTCAGAAAAGAGTTGAGTCTGCTAGGGCATATCTTAACTCAATATCGAATGATCGTGCAATGCCTGCACTTGCATTACGTGATAATAAAACAAACATTTGGGAGCCTGTTGGTGAAGAAAACCTTTACGCAGTTCTAGATGAATCGTCAGGCTTTGTTTTGACTGATTCTAGTGGATACATTCTTGCAATATGTGATAAAAATGGCATATCAAAAACACTAGTGCAAGGTTTGAGTCAAGAGCAAAAGAATGAGATAGTGAATTTACTACAAAAAGACAATATTCCAGAGTACAAGGGTAAAGTTGCTTTACCTGTGTAATTTTATATTGCTGAATTGATTTCTCATTAAAATGAACAAGTATTCAAAAGATGTTGAGGTTAGGGGTCATCTTATAGATTCTATGATTCTTACAAAAATCTTTGATAATATAATGGATTTAGACGGAAAGTTTGAAGTTACAAAAATTAAGGTTGGCAAACTAAAAACTGATGAAAGTTTTGCAAAAATCAAAGTGATTGGAAAGAACCAAAATCACCTAAATGAAATTTTAGAGAATATATACAGAGTTGGTGCAACGCTAAAATCCCAAAAATCTGTAAAATTAAAGTCTGCACCAAAAAGTATGGTAATGCCAGAGAATTTTTACAGTACTACAAATAATCACACCCAAATCTTCCACAAAAAACGCTGGATCCAGGTTGATAACATGATGATGGATAAATGCATTGTAGTAAAATCAAACAAAGCGCAATGCGTTCCTGTACGTGATGTAAAGAAAGGTGATAAAATCATCATTGGTGAAGATGGAGTTAAAGTAACACCACCAGAAAGACCACGTGAAGGAATGAACATATTCCAGTTTATGGGAAGTGGTAGTTCTAGTGAAAGACCTACACAGCATATTGCAAGAAAAGTTGCTGAAGATATTAAAAATACAAAAAAGAAAGGTGGAAAAATTGTATTGGTTGGTGGTCCAGCTATAGTTCACACTGGAGCTGCTGATGCTGTCGCTAAATTAGTCAGATTAGGATACATTAATGCAGTGTTAGCTGGTAATGCACTTGCCGTACATGATGTTGAATATGCAACGTTAGGAACATCACTTGGAATGAAAGTGAAAGATGGAACATTAGCAATACGTGGACACCGAAATCACATGCAAGCAATTAATTCTGTATTCAAAGCAGGTTCACTCAAAAAAATGGTTCAGCAAAAGAAACTAAAAAGTGGAATTATGTATGAGTGTGTAAGGAAAAAAATCCCATTTGTATTAGCTGGATCGTTACGAGATGATGGACCACTTCCAGATGTGATAACAGATGTAGCAGTAGCACAAAAAGAATACAAAAAAGTGCTAAAAGACGCAAGTATGGTGATCATGGTATCTACAATGCTTCATTCCATAGCCACTGGAAACATGTTACCTGCAGATGTGAAGGTGATTGTAGTTGATATCAATCAGCCAACTGTGACTAAACTAATGGATAGAGGGACGTGGCAGGCACTTGGAATCGTATCTGATGTAGGCGCATTTTTACCAATGGTTGCAAATGAGATTGGAAGTAGATAGATGATGGAAAAAACAATAGAGAATATTGATTTTGCCAAAGGTGATGGAATAGTTCCTGTAGTTGTACAAGATGCAAATTCTAAACAGGTTCTAACACTTGCATATACAAACAAGGAGTCACTTGAACTGACAAAAAAGACTGGTAACTCTTGGTTTTGGAGTCGTTCAAGGAATAAACTTTGGATGAAAGGTGAAGAATCTGGAAACACACAGAAAGTCAAAGAGATATTAGTTGATTGTGATTCTGATGCGTTGATCTATTTGGTAGAACCATCAGGTCCGGCATGTCATACTGGTGAAGGCACTTGTTTTCATAACAATATGTAATCTGAAAATTCTTTATAATTCATAATTTTCAGTATAATTGCTGATGATTATAGATTAGACGAGGTTCTCTCTGAATTCCTCATGGTGATGAGATAAAGTTCATTTGAACGCCGAATTATGAAGCAAGAAATTTTTTTGAGCAGATCGCTTAAATTGAGATCATAAAAAATCATTTTGTCGGTTTGTCATACAAAAGGATCATGTATGGCAAACTGGCGAAGAACATTTATTCACTCACTTGTAATATTTGATTATGGCAATAGCCCGAACACGAAGGCATTATTGTAACAAATGTCAACTAAAACGTCCTAAATGCATCTGTAAAAAACAGTAAACTTAATTTAATTTTGATTTTATTAGTTCTAGTGTTTTTGTAGGGTCTGCCTTTCCCTTTGTTTTTTGCATTACCTTACCTACAAGATAGTTTACAGTCTCTGGATTTTCTTTTGCATCAATTACTGCCTGTTTTTCATCTTCAAAGACTTGCATGATAATACTTTCAATTTCAGATGAATCTGACACTTGACCCAAGTCCATTTCTGTGAGTAATTCCTTTACAGATTTACCAGATTTCACAATCTCTTGCAATGCAGTTTTTGATGATGTTCGAGTTAGTGTTTTATCGTTAATTGCAGCAATCAAATCAGACAAATGATGTGAGGTTAATTTGGATTCTTCTCGTTTCTCTTTTGTGTCAACAAAACCCATCAAATCAGTAGTTATCAGATTTGCAATATCTTTTGCGTCTGAATTAGAGTGTGCATTTTCAAACAAGTCAGAATAATATTTGTCCGATGCTAAAATGTCGGCTACTTGTGGTGCGATGTTAAACTTTTCTACAAATCTTTCTTTCTTTGAACTAATGCTTTCAGGCATGTTCTTTTGAAGCGATGTCATAGTTTCCTGATCAATCTTCACCCATGGTATATCATTTTCCAAGAAATATCGATAGTCCTGGTCTTCTTCCTTACTTCTAGAACTAACAGTAATCTTTCGTCTGTCGTCCCAATGTCTGGTTTCCTGAACAATCTCAATGTCTCTTTCAGACAAACTTTTTTGACGTGTAATCTCAAAATGTAATGCCTTTTCTAAATCATGGAAAGAACCAATATTTTTTATCTCAACTTTGTTTCCACCTTCAATTGACACGTTTCCATCTGCACGCATTGCACCCTCCAAACCTGGTTCTGAAACTCCAAGATTTTCTAACAGATCAGATAGAATGTTTAGAAACACCCTGACTTGACGTGGGTTCTCAAAATCAGGATCTGTTACAATTTCTACCAAAGGGGTTCCAGCCCTGTTGTAATCAACTAGAGTAATCTTTGTTCTCTCAGACTCCCCCTCGTATATCAATCTGCCAGGATCTTCTTCTAATTGAATACGTCTGATTTTGATTTTTTTGCCCTCAACATCAACATAACCTTCTCCACCAATACTCATATCACCATAAACATTGAGTTGTGTTATCTGGAAGTTTTTTGGCAAGTCAGGATAAAAATAATTTTTTCTGAAAAAAGCAATTTTTTCAGGCGTCTCACAACTTAATGCCATTGCTATACTAGTCGCAGACTCTACTGCTTTCTGATTTAGTCTAGGAAGTGAGCCTGGCAAGCCCATACAAATTGGGCAAATGTTGTGATTTGGTTGAAACTCACGATAGTTTGCCTTACATGAACAAAATAACTTACTTTGCAATTTTGTTAATTGACAATGAATTTCTAATCCAATCTTGGTCATAATGGAACCTCCGGCAATTCAGTCTTTGATTCTAATGCATATGCCGCCTGTAGTAGTGATTTTTCACTCTTGCTATTTCCAATAATTTGCATTCCTATTGGCAATCCACCAGTAACACGATATGGAACTGAAATAGCAGGTTTTCCAGTAAGGTTAGCAGTGACTGTATTGTAATCTAACAACATCAATGTTACAGGATCATCTATTTTTTCTCCAAATTGGAATGGCTGTACTGGCGCAGTTGGTGATATAAGAAAATCATATTTTTCAAATGCACGGTTCACTTCAGAAATTAATTTTGATTTGACCTTTAATGCCTTAAGGAAATATTTTCCTGCATGGCCTGCAGATGGAACAAATCCGCCCAAAATTATTCGACGTGTGACTTCAGGGCCAAATTTGGTTCTTGATTTAGAAATGTAAGAATTGTATTCATAACCTTCAGAATCAAAATCATACCCATATCTAATGTTGTCATATCTTGCAAGGTTACTACCAGCCTCTGTAGATGTGATTGTATAATATGCTGCAACCGTGTAAGGTATCGTTGGCAAAGATACCTCTTCACAACTTGCACCCAATTTTTCAAAATCTTGAATTGCATTTTTTGTTGCATCTGAAACTTCAGGACTTAATCCCTCAGAAGTCATCTCTTTAATTATACCAATCTTTTTTCCTTCAATTCCTTGCTCAATGTCACTTAGATAATCAGAATTTACATTGTCGATTGTTGTATCATCATTACTATCCTGTCCCGCAATAATGTTCAAAAGAAAACCACAATCTTTGACTGTTTTTGTCACTGGACCAATCTGTTCAATACTATTTGCATATGAGATCAGTCCATATCTACTAATCAAGCCATAAGTTGGTTTTAGACCTACCACTGAACAAAAACTGGCAGGGTTTCTAACAGAACCTCCTGTATCAGATCCTAATGATGCCAGACATTCATTTGCAGCAACTGATGCTGCACTTCCTCCAGAGGAACCACCCGGTACGTATTTTAGATTCCATGGATTTTTTGTGGGTCCATACGCACTAAATTCTGTAGTTAATCCCATGGCAAATTCATCCAAGTTTGTCTTTCCAGTAATTACGACATCTTCATTTTGGAGTTTATCTACAACTGTAGCAGTATATGGCGCAACAAAATTTTCTAAAATTTTTGAGGCGCAAGTAGTTTTTGAACCTGCAATGCATATGTTATCTTTAATTGAAATAGGAAATCCATAACACGCTCCTACTTTTTCACCCACAGAAATTTTTTTATCAATTATTCTTGCATCTTCAATTGCAGATTCGTTTAATGAAAGATATGCATGTACATCATCATCAACGTCCTTAATTCTCTGAATAGTTGTAGATGTAAATTCCTCTACAGTGAATGATCCAGATTTCACATCATTAATGTAGTCTAGAATCGAAGTTTTCAGGTTCATTTAATTCATCTTTGGGGCTCGAACGTAATGTTCACGGAAGTTTTTTAAAGATTCAATTAGTTTTGTATCATTAGGAATAAACTCATCTTTTCGTAATTCAGCAAGTGCCTTCTCCTGAGAAATAATTTCTTCTGATGAAAGATCAATCTGGTCTAAAATGTCAAAATATTCAAGCATTTTTTTTACTCTGCCTACATGCTCAGTATGATCTTCAAGATCAATTTTCATTAATTTTGCTACTCGAATGATTTCCTCTTCATCAACCATTTTTTTTCCTACGGTGTTAATCTATCAACATCTCTTGGATAAAATGTTGTATCACGTATATTCTCAGTTCCAGTTAGCGCCATCATTAGTCTCTCAAGACCAATTCCACATCCGGCGTGTGGAGGAACACCAAAATCAAATACATTAAGATGATAATCAAATGAATCAATCTTCATTCCTTTATTCTTCATACGCCCTTCCAATTCTGACTTTTTCTCAATTCTTGTACTGCCTGATGACAATTCCAAATCACCCCACATCAAGTCAAATGATTCAGAAATTTTTGGGTCATCTTTTTTCACCTTAACATAGAATGGTTTAGGACCCATTGGCCAATCAACAATAAAGTAAAATCCTGAAAGGCCAATTTTTTGAAGATTTTTTGGATACAAATCGTCACCCCATTGAGTTTTGAGTCCAGCACCTTGCATTTTTTCAATTAATTCTGAATACTTGTAACGTGGGATTTTGTCTGGCATATCTGGAACTTTGAAATCAGTATCTGGATTATCTTTTACAAATTGTTGTACAGTAGTAATACAAGTTTTTACAAGTTCTTCGATCCTATCCATCACATCATTATAATCAACATACGCTTCTTCAAAGTCAATGGAAATTGCTTCTGATAGATGACGATTAGTTCTTGATGGCTCAGCACGAAATATTGGTGCTATTTCAAATACTTTTTCAAAACTCATCGTAAGTTGCTCTTTATATAACTGAGGGCTTTGAGCCAAAAATGCCTCTTTATTATAATAAAATATTGGAAACAATGCTGCACCACCTTCAGTAGCGGTTGCAATCATTTTTGGAGTATTAATTTCAACAAAATCTTGTGTTGAAAGATAATCACGAATTGCTCTAAGTGTATGACTTCTAGCTAAGAATATTTTTTGTAAGACACTTCGTCTAAGATCTATTGCTCTGACTTCTAATCGAGTATCAATATTTTTTACACTTTTTGCATATGGTTCAAAAGGAGGAATTTTTTCCACTTCTGAAAAAACCCGAAGTTCACTTGGAACAACCTCAATTCCTGTAGGCGATTTTTCATTTTTTCTTGTCTTTCCTACAACTGCAATTGAAGAGTGTTGTTTCAAAGTTGATAATTTTTCACGTATATCATCATCGCACTCTCCACTTTTTGTAATAATCTGAATATTTCCTAGTTTATCTCGAATTGTTGCAAACGCAATATTACCGTGACCACGAACAGTGACAACCCACCCCATCACGGTCACATCTGTATTTTCTGCTAATCCATTCAATTCCATGGAATAGTGACTTCTTCGTAAATCTCCTAATTCATTACTAATCATATTTAATTAATCTGATTTTGAGTTTTATTTACATTTGTATACTCATTTTTATTTCAGAATCATACGCTAATTTTATGAACCAAAGAGAAAAGGCGATAGCCTATATTTCTGGTGCAATTGCAACATATTCTCTCAAAAAAGAGAGGGGTGAATTAACAGATTCAGCCTCAATGTACGATTTTTTATCTAAAATCATACCTGATGAACTCAATTCTGAGGCAAAAATAGAGCTAATTGATGAGGTTTTTGAATATGTCTCAAATTCACTTTCTAGGGAATAGATTCAAAAGGGCAATACACTAATCAGAATTACAATTGACGAGTATTGCAACACTAGGTTCTCATTGTGCTTTACAAGTCTTGAAGGGTGCAAAAGATGAAGGTTTTGAGACATTACTTGTATGTGAGAAAAAACGTGAAAGTCTATATCGCCGTTTTTCATTCATCGACGAACTAATTTTGGTCGATTCATTCTCAGAAATCTTAACTGACAAATGTCAAAAAAAACTTAAGGAAAAAAATGCCATACTCATTCCTCATGGAACACTAATTTCCCAAATGAGTTCGGATGAAATTGAATCAATCAGTGTACCAATATTTGGTAACAAATGGATTCTACGATGGGAATCCGATAGAGGCATGAAAGAAAAACTCATGAGAGAAGCTACACTTCCGATGCCAAAACCAGTAACAGAACCAAAAGATATTGAAAAACTAGTAATTGTAAAAAGACAAGGTGCCGCCGGTGGTAAAGGATATTTCATGGCAGCTAATGAGGAAGACTATAACACAAAAAGAAATCAGTTAATTTCTGAAGGTGTAATATCTAAAGATGAGATCCTATACATTCAAGAATATGCGACTGGTGTTTTAGCATATTTACAATTCTTTTATTCACCATTAACAAATGAATTAGAATTCTTTGGAGTTGATCAAAGACATGAATCAGATATTGAAGGTCTTGGCAGAATTCCATCAGAACAGCAATTAAAATCAGATAAGGTTCCATCCTTTAATGTAATTGGAAATAGCCCACTAGTTTTGAGAGAATCATTATTAGATGAAGTGTATACAATGGGTGAAAATTTTGTTAATGCTGCAAAAAGGGTTGTTTCTCCAGGTATGAATGGTCCATTTTGTATCGAAGGAGTCTATGACGAAAATGCTAAATTTACATCGTTTGAATTTTCAGCAAGAATTGTTGCAGGAACTAACATCTACATGGATGGTTCACCCTACTATTCATTATTATTCAATGAGAATATGAGTATGGGAAAAAGAATTGCGCGTGAAATTAAGATAGCTGAATCAAAAGATATGCTGAAAGAAATAACTACCTAAGTTACTGTAATACTCTTGGAACCTTTTTGAATACATAAGATAAAGAGACTTTTCCTGGCCCTGCAACTATCACAACTAGACATGCTGCAAGTAATATCAAATCTAATTCATAACCATGTTCACCAGTAAGATTTGATGCACCTTTTACAAGAAATATTGCCCCTAACATCACTATTGAAATCAGTGATGCGGAAATTCTAGTTAATATGCCTATTAGTAATAATATCCCTGGAATAAATTCTGCAAGTGCGATTGGTATTTGCATTTCAGTGGGGATTCCCATACTTGATATCCAACCACCAAAACCCGGATTACCAAATTTTCCAAATCCATGAACAATAAAGATCACACCAATCGCAGCACGCATTCCCATCTGCGCTGCATCGTGTACACCATGCGTTGAAAGATTTGTATTCATGATACCTTGCAAGTCAAAAAATCATTAATATTTTTAATCTTTTTCATAGGTTTCATTGGGAAATAGATGTAAAATTGCGTCATTATTCTCCAGTTTTATCTCAGCGCGACCTATTCTACTTTTATAAAATTTGACTTTTTTACCATCTACAAGTACAAATTTTTCAACCTGCACCAGAGTTAAATTTTCTAATTGATTCAAAGTTTTGTAAACAGCAGATAATGAAATGTTTAATTTATTAGCAATATCATTTGCATCTTTTGAATCATTAATTATTGAATATAGAACTGCACGATGGCATGCATTAACTAATGACTCCATTATTTTTTGAGTTATGTCATATTGGCTTAACTGTAAAACATTTGGTTTCGGTAGTGCCTGTCTGACTATACTTTCTTTCATTTTATCACAGATTTGGTGTTAAGATTAAGACAGGATCAGGTTTCTTTATGTTAATTTCTGCATTTTTAATTCTACTTTTGTAAACTTTGAATCTTCTACCTTTTTCAGAAATTTGCCAACTATCAACTTGTATTAGTGTTAATTTTTGTAGATCTGATATTTTTTTGTAAACTGAACTTAATGGGATTTTGTGTTTTTCAGAAAGTTCTGTAGCGGTTTTGCCTTTTTTAATCATTGAAAATATTATTGCACGAGATTCTGCATCAGCTAACATTTCAATAACTTTCTGTGTAACATCATATTTTTTTAATTCTGGTAATGTTAGATATTTTTTCATAAAAATTTTAAAATTGTCTTTTTATTAAACTAATTCATATTATTACAAATTCTAAGAATATAGAATGTGTTATGGTTTAAGTATTAGATAGATCTGGGTTTGTTTTTTGCCAAAATATTCCAAGAAGTAATGCAAGAGTAAACCAAAACACAGTATTGGTCAGAAATGCAACTGCTCTAAACCCATTTATTAGTTCCATGGATGTGGATATCTTATCTGGGTTATCTGGCATTATGAAAAACACTATACACATCAACATAGAATAGCCAATTATTGGTAAAACCCTATTTTTATTTTTTAGTCTTTTAAAAATTTGATAGAATCCAATTGCCATTAAACCAGAAATAGCAATTAATGTTAAATATAAAATACCACGCAGGACTACTGTTTCACCATCACCAACAGTTGGTGGATTTGCTGGATATTTTAGAAATGGAATTACAAATAAGGTAAACCACATCAACCCGGCCAAAATCAATGTTTTACTAATATTGTTTTTACTTGGAAGTGATTTCTTAGATAATGCGTAAACTATTCCAAATAATGAGCCTATTGATATACCAAAAATAGCACCTGCAAGCATTTCACCACCTTTTTGCCATGAACGATACTCATAATATTCGACCCAGAACTGTGGACCATCTGTTTCCTCACCAGCTGAAAATAAATTCTGATTTTCAATATTTATCGCATCATCGAGATATGGCTCCACTATTACAAGGTTTAATCCACCATAAATCATTCCGGCGAAACATCCAGATAATAAGACAATTATAATGAAGAGCGCAGTCTTCACCTAATATCAAATCCTATCAGATTAATGACATGGGAAGCCAGCTGCATGTCTTAGATCATGAGTTAATTCATGTATGAACATTTCGTCAAATGCAGGTTCACCCATAATAAGGCTGAAAATATGCCCTTGATCAAAACCAACTACAAATAATCCAACACCAAAGATAACTGCTAGTATTACTATACCTAATTTTGGTACACTAGTTTGTTTGGTTTCTGTAGTGTATCTTGACAATGTACTTTTGCTTTTTATAATATATTTAAATCTATTATAAAAAAATATGCGATCAAAATTTAACTCATTTAATAACAGATAAAAAATATTCTAATAATTGAATAGTGTATATTTTATTTTAATACCAGTTGTAGTTGGAATAGTTCTTGGTTTATACTTCATAAATAACCCATCTTCGAATTTCATAAATGAGGAATCAACATTTACGAAGACGCATCTAATGAATAACGGGTCACCCAAGATTGGTGATAATGACGCAAAAATCTCAATTGTTGAGTTTGGCGACTATCAGTGCACGTACTGTTACAAATTCCATCAAAATACATTAAGTGATATTCAAATACAGTATATTGATTCAGGTACACTCAATTATGTTTATAGGGATTTTCCATTAAATGGCCCTGATTCAATTTTAGCGGCAGAGGCATCATATTGTGCTGCTGATCAAGAAAAATATTGGCAGTATCATAATCTGTTGTTTGATAATTGGGCTGGCGAAAAAACTGGTTGGATCAATACAGATTCATTAGTTAGATTTGCAATTAATATAGAATTGAATATTATCGAGTTTAAAAATTGTCTATCTAGCCACAAATATTATCAAAAAGTAATAGATAATGAAAATTATGCTAAAAAAATTGGCATAAATGCAACTCCGTCATTCTTAATTTTTAATGATGATGAATTAATTAGAATTATTGGTGCACAGCAGTTAGAAAAATTTCAAAATGTAATAGAACAATTAACCTTAAAATAACACATTAGTAGATTTTAACAATTCATCTAAATGTGACATTTAAAAAATCAGAAAAATATGGAATTTAATATATACCTTAATTAATTATGAAATTTTATTTTTTATATGAAAATATATACAAAAACTGGTGATGATGGAAAAACATCATTGTTTGATAATTCAAGAGTATGGAAATCACATGAAAGAATAGTTTCATATGGTGCAGTTGATGAGCTTAACTCTGCAATAGGGATTGCAATTTCTATGGATTTAGATCACCAGATAAAAGAAATTTTAATTAGAATACAAAATGATCTTTTTATAGTTGGCTCTGATTTGGCAAACCCTGATATGTCTGATACAAAAATCAGAACTGCTGAAAATATGATATTATCACTGGAAAGTGATATTGATGTATTTGAATCTGAATTATCAGATCTGTCTAGTTTCATATTACCTGGCGGAACATTATTGTCATCAATTTTGCATTTATCACGAACCATATCTCGCAGAGCTGAAACACATGTTATTGCATTATCACAAAAAGAAAAAATCAATAAAACCGCAGCCGTATATTTGAACAGATTATCAGATCTGCTATTTATATTAGCACGCACAATAAATCAAAGAAAAAATATTGATGATGTTGTTTGGAAACACTGAAAGGATACGCTTTAATTCAATTTAGTTTTGAATTTTTTAATGCCGAGGTAGCTCAGCCTGGGAGAGCACCGCGCTGAAGACGCGGCTGTCGCGCGTTCAAATCTCGCCCTCGGCATCTTTTTCTTCTGTTTAAATTTAATCAGAATCTTTTAATACATGATTATGTAGGTTTTTTCGATTATATTGGTTGTAAAACAGAAAAATATTAAAACTACTAAAAAAACTACTAAAAAAACTACTAAAAAAACTACTAAAAAAACTAAAAGAAAATCCAAAAAAGATGATACAAACACTGATTTTGGAATAGTGATTGTTGACGATGATTTAACAATAGATAAGGAAGCTGAATTGGAAGAGCGAAGAGCATTTCTGGAAGAAGCTAGATCACAAGAAGCCTCATCAGATTAGTAATCTTTATTGCTGATATAGTAAATATATGTCATGAAATCTCTATGCATGATAAACGTAAAGGCTGGAACAGTTGATAATGTTCTCCAAGTTTTGAAAAAAAAGAGGAGTGTTTCAAAAGATATAATGGTTGTGACAGGACGTGCTGATGTTTGTCTAATACTTGATGGGGAAATCAATGAAATAAACAAATTTGTTACTAATTTAAAAAAAATAACTGATGTGGTTTCAACTGAAACGCTGATAGAAGTGGAGGTTGATATGGGTTGGTAAGAGCAATAATTCTGGTCAAATCACCCAAAAAACTAATTGCGGCACGTTTACGGAAAATCGACTCTGTGTCAGAGTCATTTCCTGTAAGTGGTCAGTTTGATGCAGTCGCTGTTATTCAAATCAAGGAATTAAATAAAATTAAAGACATTACAACTGAAATTCAAAAAATTTCTGGTGTTGAGCGAACTGAAACAATGGTAGAGGTAAATAGTTAACATTTTTATCAATCTATAGTTAGATGAAATTATGAATATTAAACGAATTAGTAATGTGATATTAGCGGTTAGAAATATGGAAGAATCAATCAAATTTTATCATGACATTTTAGGTATGCCAATAAAAAATCAAAGAGACAATTGGGTTGATCTAGGCCAAACAGGTGCATTGCTTAGTCTTCACCCAGCAGAGCAAACAGAGCCACATAGTGGAACGTCGGTTCAAAATGGGGTTCTTCTTGGTCTTGTTGTTGGTGATGTTCAATCTGCAATTGATGAATTAAAGGAAAAAAACGTTAGTGTATTTCGTGATGTGCAAGAAAAGGACGCTGGAAAAAATGCAATTATTGTAGATCCTGATGATTAT
>Ga0208764_10000259_pt1 | contig 32456 bp, 33 predicted proteins | sample ETNtaG_18_FD_185762 | JGI IMG/M metagenome (GOLD analysis project Ga0208764, IMG submission 185762) | Marine microbial and viral communities from oxygen minimum zone, Eastern Pacific Ocean - ETNP201302SV91 (SPAdes) (version 2) | ecosystem: Environmental > Aquatic > Marine > Oceanic ... | reverse complement strand
GCGTAATAAGTGTGTGAATGTAAAAATCCCAACCCAAATAAAATTTTAAAAAGGGCAGTTTTTACTGCCCTTTTTTTTTATCTGTACGAAAATCACTAGTGATGAAGAAATGATGAATGTTGCTTTGTTAATCTTTAACTAAAAGTGCTCCTATTGTATTTGAATAAGGGTAATTTTTTTTGAACCACTCAGTTTCATTATTAATAGTATAAAGATTATATTTTCCTTTAGTTGCTTTAAATTCATAAACTAATTTTTTATTTTTAAATTCATCATCAATATATTCATCTGAAAAAAAATCTATTTTTCCACTATTGCAATTAAATGAATGTATTTTATGTTTAAAGGTAGTTACATACTTGAAAAAACCGAGTGGAGGCATTTCATACCATTTAGCATCATCATCCCCATGAAGAATAAAAAAGTGATCTTTTTTATTAAGATTAACATATCCTAATAAAACACTACTTTCTTTCTCAATATGAGTATTCATAATTATTTCTGATTTTTCTATAACTTTTTTTTCCCACATATAAGGATAAAATTTTTTTTTATTTCGTTTTTGATAATCTGTAGTATCTTTAAGAAATTTTAAACCTTTGTCTTTTTTTAGAAAACTTGAACAACATATAAAATAATCAATACCAAGACTTATTGAAAACTTTTTTAATCTCTTGTGCTTAAGATCAAAGTCAAGATTATATTTATTTTTCATGCCTAAATTTAACTCTACACTTTAACAAAGTCATCTTCTGAATTGCTTTGGGATTTATTTAAATTAAAATTTTTATATATTTTGCTCTTCATCACCCAATCCTAACACAATTTGTGACCATCTTTGAGTTCAGAAAGCGATCGCACTCTGGTCGCAGTATGGGACGCAGTTCGTTGTAAATTCACTTGATTTTAGAAACTCTTGCTTATAAAAAAACGTTGATTTATAATATTTTTTTAATAAGCGGGAGTAGCTCAGTGGTAGAGCGAAACGTTGCCAACGTTTAGGTCGAGGGTTCAATTCCCTTCTCCCGCTCCAAAATTTTATATATACCGCAATTCCTTCATTTCATTTTTAAAGTATTTACAAATCGTTTCAGATGTTTCTTTATCTAATAGCTTTTTCCAATTATTGTTTGGTCCTAAATTAAAAAATTTTTTACTTTGATCAGTCATTGCAATAGATTCTTTAAAACCATATTTTTTTTCATATAGTTTTAACTTTTCAAATTCGGTAGATTTTACAACATTGTTAATTTTATTTTCATTAATTTTAACCTTCATAAATTCTTTCAAAAAATTTAATATATTTATTAACATATCCTTAGGTGAGTAGAGCAAATCTTCATATTTAATAATTTTAACTTTTACAGACTTCCAATCTCTCCATGATTGGTAATGAGTTTGCCAATTACTTAGTACCGTTAATCCAATATTTTTATTTTCATTTGTTGGATTAGAAATTATTTTATTTTTATCACTTATTAGTTCTAAGCTTTTTTCTATACTTAGATTGAAATGATTTGATAATGATGTAATAATATTTCTAGGGTCTCTGACAATATATATAGCCGCTAAAGTATTTTTTTTGTTTGTAAAATTTGATCCTTCTATATTACAGATTGCGCTATGTGTTTTTAAAAAAAATGTAGAATCAGAATATTTTAAATTTAATTCTGCTTGTGCAGGTATCCATTCTTTTGCTATTTCAGCTAAATTTTTTCCAACTGAAATTTTATTAAGATATTCTGAGTGTTTTGGAAACTCTTTTATATTGTCAAGTAAATCAAAAGAAAAATTTCCATTATTTGAATAGAAATATGCCGAGAGCATTGCTCTAAGCCATGTATTTCCACTTTTTGGATATGATGCAATCCAAATAATCATTTTTCTTGTTTCCAAATTTTCCACATCGCAACTTCAAAATTCTTTGCGAAGAGTTTATGATTAAAAATAGGTGATAAAATTGATTTTTCTCTTAAGTTTTTTTTAATATTTAAAAGTTGATCGGTTTTCGAAGCAAAACTTATTGCTTTTTTAATATATTCATCATTACTTGATGCAATCCATTCTTGCATTCCTAAATTAATATTTATGCTTCCAGTACTCCTTGATACAAATTTTTTACTTTCCTTTGTTATTATTGGCACACCCATCCAAACCGCCTCAAAACTTGTTGTGCCGCCTGAATATGGAAAAGAGTCTAAAGCAATATCGATTTTATTATAAGACTCTAATAGTTTATCTCGGGATGATCCGCCTTCCAAAATAATTTGATTTGAATTTATATCATTTTCTTTAAATTTTTTTAAAATCTCTTCTTTAATTTCAATGTTATCTAATTCTGGAGTTTTAAGTAAAATTTTTGATTTTGTTAAAGATGTTAAAATCTTACTCCATACTTTAATTGTTTCTTCATTTATTTTTGAAATGTTATTAAAACTACCAAATGTTATAAAATCGTTTTTTAAAAATGGAGGATTTCGTATTTCTATTTTGTAATTAGGAATACTAAAGCAACACCAAATATCAGGAAGCATAAATATTTTTTCAATAAATTCCGATTGATTTTTTATTGGAGTAACATATGGATCTCCCAGTATATAATCTATTTCGTCTATTCCTGTTGTTGCGAGAAACCCAGCCCAGGCTATTTGAATAGGAGCTGACTTATTGACAAAAATTGGCAATCTATTGCCGGATGTGTGACCAGATAAATCAATTAATATGTGAATACCTTTTTTTCTTATTTCGCTTATTACTTCTTCATCAATTTTTTTCTCGATATTATACCAATCTGTAAAATTATTTTTCAAATCTGTTGTGAGATCATCATTTATTGAATTATTTGAAAATGCATAATACTCCATATATTTTTTATTAGCATGTTTAATCCAATCAACTAAAAAATAGCCTATTGGGTGATTTCTAAAATCTGAAGATAAGAATCCGACTTTTAATTTCTTTGGATTTTTTAAATAAGAGAATGGTTCAATTTTTTTTTTATCAATTTTTTTAATTTCTTTTTTAAAACTTTTATACTTTTCGAAAATTTGATTAAAATTATTATGATCTAAGTATTGTAAATTAAAAAAAAAATTATTATAAGCTTTTATGAAATCTGGTTTTATTTTAATTGCTTTTTCAAAACAATTTAGTGCTTCTTTAATTTTGCCAAATCTTCTTAGTACAAATCCTAAATTATTGTAAGACTTGAAATGTTTTGGTTCAAGATCAATAGCTTTATTATAAGACTTGATCGCTTCCTTATATTCTAATTTATCTCTGTGCAGATTACCCTTGTTATAATATGCTTCAGAGTAACTTGGATTTATTTTTAATGCTAGGTTGTAGTATTTTAAAGCATCTTCACGCTTATTTTGTATTATTAAAATATTAGCTAAATTGTTATATGCTAAAAAATATTTTTTATCTTTTAGAATACATTTTTTGAAACTTTCTATCGCTTCGTCATGCTTATTTTGTTCCTTGAACGCCATTCCCAGTATGTTGTGCAAAGCCGCGATATTTGGATTATTTTCTATTAACTTTTTTGTTTTGATTTCAAGTTCGTTATATCTTTTTTTATTGTATAAATTTTCAAGTTCGTTAAAATTAGACATATTTTATTCCTATGGATGACCAATTATACAAAAAAAAGTGTATTCCTTGCGAGGGTAATATTCCAGCTTTTGATATAAAAGAAATTCACAAATATCTTAAAAAAGTTGATGGCTGGGATATTAAGGAAAATCAAGATAAAAGCTATTTTCTTAAGAAGAATTATAAATTTAAAAATTTTATAGAAAGCCAAAATTTTGTGAATGAAGTTGGAAAAATAGCTGAAACAGAAAGTCATCATCCCGACATTCATTTTGGCTGGGGTTATGCTCGAATCATTATTTTTACTCATTCGATTAAAGGTTTAGCTGAAAGTGATTTTATTTTAGCTTCTAAAATTGATCAAATAAAAATTAATTAGTGTTAGTGTTTAAAAGTTCTTTTCCCAGTAAATATCATTGCAATTTTTTTCTTGTTTGCCAAATCTATAACTTCTTTATCTCTTATAGATCCGCCTGGCTGTATGATTGTTTGTACACCCAAACGGATTAATTCACTTATTCCATCCTTAAATGGAAAGAAAGCATCACTTGCAGCAATAGTATTGTTAATATTATTTTTATTAAATTTTAGAGCTTTTTGTATTGCAATTTTACAGCTATCAAGTCTTGATGGTTGGCCACATCCAATACCTATAGTTGATTTATTTTTGACTATGACTATTGCATTAGATTTTACAAATTTACAAATATTAAATGCAAACTTCAAACTTTCAATATTTACTTTGGGCGGCTTTAATTTTGTTACTATTTTAGTTTTTTTTGCTTCATATATTGAGTTATCAATATTTTGTAGTGAAAAAGTATTTCCAAAAAAACTTATATCAAATAACTTTTCGGATTTAAAATTCTTTGAATCAATAAGAATTCTATTTTTTTTCTTTTTAAGAATTTTTAAAGCATTTTTTGCATATCCTCTTGCGGCAATTATTTCAAAAAAATATTTATTTAACTCTGTTGCAAAATTTTTAGTTATTTTTGAGTTGATAGACAGAACTCCACCAAAAGCACTCACCGGGTCAGAATTGAGAGCTTGCCTAAAAGAGATTATTTGATTTTTTTCTATAGAAGCTCCAGATGGATTTCCATGTTTAATTATTACAGTTCCTTGGTTTTTTTTAAAAGTTTCCTGAATATGTAATGCTGAAAATATGTCTAATAAGTTATTATAACTTAAATCTTTTCCATGTATTTTTTCAAAATTCTTTTGATTGTTGATATTATAATAATGAGCTTGTTGATGAGGATTTTCTCCATATCTTAATTTAGTTTGATGTTTTCCACTTACTGAAAAAAATTTTGGTACATATTTTTTATTATTTTTTAAAAACCATTGCGAAATTAGGGAATCATAATTTGTTGTTCTTGCAAACGCTTCGCATGCCATTTTTTCTCTAAATTCTTCAGAGATATAACCTTTGTTTTTTTTTAGCTCGTTTTCTAAATTTTTATAATCTGATGGGTCGGTGACAACTGTTACATATTTATAATTTTTACTTGCAGCTCGAACTAATGAAGGTCCACCAATGTCTATATTTTCTATTATTTTATTTTTAGAGTTTTTTTTAGAAAAAAATTCCTCGAAAGGATAAAAATTAACGATAACCAGATCAATAGTTGGTATATCAAGTTTATTTAAATCTTTATTATGTTTTACTTTTTTTCTATCGCATAATATTCCAGAAAATATTTTTGGATGTAAAGTTTTTACTCTCCCATCTAACATTTCTTTAAATCCAGTAAACTTAGATACTTCGGTACATTTTTTATATTTTTTAATGATTTTTTTATAAGTTCCCCCAGAACTAATAACATTTATATTGTGGCGCTTGAATATTTTGATTAGTAAATCTATTTTAGATTTATCGCTTAAAGAAACAATAGCATTCTTAATTTTTATTTTCATGTTTAGCTAATTTTATTTATATTCCATTCTATAACTTTTTTTTCTGCATCAAAATTTCCAGCAATAAATCCACATTCATTTTGGATAATCTTTTCTTCATTTCCAAAAAACAAACCTTTTTCACTTTCAAACTTATGTGAAGTACTTTTAAGCATCCATCCTTGGCCACTGGGCAGTTCTAAAATTAAAGAATTACCTCCTTTAGTTTTTGAAATTTTTGCACTGGAGTCAAAATAAAATCTTATAGCAAAATATAAATTATTATTTTTTTTTTGAGTTTTTTCAAGTTTATCTAATCCTTCAATTTTATTTTCATTTTTGAAAACACGAATAGTTCTATAATGTTTGCAACCGTATTTTTTTTCATATCCATTGTGTGAAAAAGTATATTCAAAATATTCATTTGTATTTTGTTCGTCTATTTTACTAATTTTAAGTCCACTTTGCAGATAATTACCATACATTTTTCTGATTAACTGGCTTTTTTCAAAAATGCATGAGGAAGTTTCATTAAGACATAGCGTAGAATGAGCTGCTGTTGAACAACTAAGTAAACTGATTTTGGGGTTTAATTTTTTATTATATCCAGAGTTAGTAATTATTTTGTCTTTACCAGAAATGATTTCAAATGATAATGCTCCTGCCTGATAATTTCTTAAATGTTTAGTGCTAGGAGGATCTCCAATATTGTAAAAAATTACTGAATTTTTGCTTTTAATTTTCAAAATTCCAGCTAAGCTTTCACATTCGTCTTTTTCAAAATTATAACTTAGATTTTTTAAATATTTGTCATAATCTTTGCAAGATAAGTAGCTTGACCCATTAAACAAAGGAATTGTTTTACTAGTGTTAGAAAAAAATTTGTAAGATTTTCCACACTTAAAAATTATTTCTTCCAAGTAATCTGGTATTAAATTTTGAGATTCTTTTAGCCATTCTCTAGTTAAAATAAGATATTTTAAACATCTATAAATATCCTCTGGATTTTTAGTTTTTGGACAGCCAAATTTATCAAAATCATTAAAAATGATTTTTTTTAATTCCTTTAATGTTTTTTTTGAGTTTTCTGAAATTTCATTAAAAACTAAACCTGACAAAATAACTGCGGCGCATGCTTTAATTTTGTTTGGTGTTGAATTTATATCTTGAATATTTTTAAAAACAAAATTGGATTGTTTTATGAGACTTGCGTATAAAATTTTTTTAAATTGTTCTCTTCCATCAGCCAATATTATATCTAAATTAGAGAGCCAAAAAATAATACGATCAGAAACTATTTCTAAATTCCAAACTAATTTTTTATAATTTGAATAATTTTCTAGCCAATCAGAAATTATTTTTTGTACTATAATTTTTTTATTTTTTCTATCTAAATTATTAAGCCAAGAAAAGTTATGTAACTTTTCAAATTCTTGAAAATTCTTTTTATAGGACCAATCAATTTTTGATTCCACTATTTCATAGTCTGAAATATTATATTTTGTTAGTGGGGCAATCAAGTTTCTACCCGGGGTATAAAAAATTCTATCAGGTGTTATAGAATTTAATTTTTTATTGTAATAGTTTGTATTTATTAAAAGATTTTTTATATTGAGTTTTAAAATTTTTGCTAAAGCTGACGAATATACTTGAATAGTTTTTAGATTTAACATTAAATTTTAAATTGATTTAAGTAATTTTATATTTTTTTTCAGATCACCTTTATTACTTTTAAAAATTGTTGTGCCAGATACTAGTATATCTACACCAGCATCAATTGCTAATTTTGCAGTTTCAAAATTTATTCCACCATCAATTTCTATTTCTGTTTTTAAATTTTTTTCTTTAATTTTTGCTTTAAGGTATTTTACTTTTTTTAATGTGTGTTCAATAAACTTTTGGCCTGCAAAACCAGGGTGTACGCTCATGATGAGCACTATGTCAATTTCAGAAAGAAGTTTATCTATTTTATCCGTGCTTGTATCTGGGTTTAATGAGACCCCAGCTTTTTTGCCTAAAGATTTAATTTTTTGAATAGAGGCAGATAGATCGGGAGTAGCTTCTGGATGAATTGTGATAATGTCAGCTCCAGCATTAGAAAAATTTTCTATATATTTATCAACCGGGCTTATCATCAAATGTACATCAAAGGGAAGTTTAGAAAATTTTCTTAAACTTTTAATTATATCTGGCCCTATGGTTATGTTGGGAACAAAATGGCCATCCATAACATCAATATGGATTAAGTCTGCTCCAGCCTTTTCAAGAGATATAATTTCTAATCCAAGTTTGCTAAAATCCGCTGATAAAATCGAAGGTGAGATTTTTATTGAGGACATATAAAATGTATAAATTATATTCTAACTAAGTCAAAAAAAAAGAGGGGCGATTTAGTTTTCGCCCCTCTAATATTTAATAATTTTATTAAAACCTTAGCCTCTACTAGTATCTCCTATATCGTCTACTAGAGCGCTTACAGATTTTTTAGGAATAGTTGACATTTCCATTTTATAAGCTAGGAACCACATCATTCCAGTACCCAATAACCAGAATAATATTTGCCAAGCCCAAATTGATGGAATTCCAAATGTCCATGTACTTATGTCATTTGGAGATCCAAAGATATCATTTCCTATAACTGCCCCAGGTCCAATTCCAAAGAACAACCAAGCAATAGTTATAATCCAAGCCACAGGCTTCAGACTTTGCTTGCTTGCTGGAAGACCAGCGTGATCAGATAAGAAGTCGTGATATTTTTGTCTATGTGCACGATCCCTTGTATTTTGCGTCATCGCAGAAATTGGCAAACATACCAATAGCTGGAAGAACATACCCCAGAATGCGGAGTGCATTGTCCAAGGCCATCTTCCCCAAGGTATAGAATCTCCGAATAAATTTTGACCAATACTTTCAGTCATTATCACGGCAACAATTCCTGCTAATAGGCCCCAAGACACTCCTTCTCTAGTCAACCATGGGAAATAGCAAACTGCAGCTAATGGTACCCACATTTGGAAACCAAACGCTACTGCTAATCCGCCAAGAAGTACCAATGCATCTTTAGAGAATGTTGCAACTAATAAAGCTGCACCAACTACCACTACCACACAAACACGTCCAAACATTTTTTGTTCTTTGTGTGACATCTTCGGTCTGAAGAATTTTTTGTAGATGTCTCTAGTTAACATTGAAGCACAAGTTGACATGTATGCTGCCCCTGTTGATTGCATTGCTGCAAGTGCGCATACCGCAAGTAGTCCTACGAACCAAGGAGACGCATCCCCAATCGTATTAATAAAGTATGGCACAAGATTTCCTTGTCCACCTTTTCCAATCGATTCAGGCAACACATTTGATATATTTACTCCTGCTGCATTCACAACTGGGTCGGCACCTAGTAAGTGCGCACCCATCCCTTGAGCTGCAGTAAATATGAATAGAGCAAACCCTATTCCAAATGATGAAGCCCAAACTTGTTGTGGTGCAAATGGTTCTGGATCTTTGTTAGAGAAAGCCCACATTGAAAATGCTGGCGAAGAATGAATGCCCATAAGAGCAAACATATAAGTTAACACCATCACTCCTGTCCACAATCCACCAACTGGAGTTTCTTTTCCTAATCCAGCTGTAAACTGTATGACTCCCGGAATTGCAAAGTATGCAGAATAGTCGTCACCTGGAGTTCTCCCCCATTTAGTGCCTTCTACTAGAGCAACTTTTGCTAGACCTTCGTTCAATGCATCCCATCCTCCAACGAGGTCGTATGCAATAAAACCTATTGCGACAATTCCAAACCACAAAAGTACACATTGCAGTGTGTCCACGTAAGCCACGGCTCTTAATCCGCCTAATCCCACGTAAAGTGCCACGATACCTGCCAATACCCAAGTACCTGTTGTAACACCCCACATACCATCTGATAAAACGTTAAATAGTTTTCCAGATGCTGCAAGTTGTAAACCTAAGTAAGGAATTGAGAAACATAAAGCTACGACAACGGTTAAAATACGAACCATATCACCTTTGAAGTAATCGGCTAACATTTCTCCCGGAGTTACGTAACCAAAACGTTTTCCAAGTATCCACTGTCTTTTTAAGAACATCACTCCAGTAAATGGAATGGTTATTACATAAAAAGATGCATATGCATATTGAAACCCGTCTCTATAAATTAATCCTGGGTGACCCATAAAGGTCCAACCAGAAAATGATGTAGCTGTGGCAGCCAGTACGAATACCCACATCGGAAGTTTTCTTCCTGATATGAAGTAGTCTGATGCTGTTTTTGCCATCTGTGCTCCTCTTGCTCCCCAGTATATACAGTACGCCCAGTAGAGTAGAACAAACACAATCAGCCACGTTACTTTTGCTGACATAAAGGTTTCTCCCTTTTATTTTCTTAACTTGTTTTATAAAACAAAAAATGCCTAGAAAAATTCCAGGCATTTAATGTTAAATTAGAGCAAATCCACAGATTTAAAGCAACATTTAATTATATGTTTAATTGTATGAGAATCTTGTATAAATATACAACTTGAAATTGTATTATTTAAAACTATGGAAATAACTAAAATATATATAGCTTTTCACGATCCAATATGGATTTTAGTTTTGAGTGTGGCCCTATTTTTTCCTGTGAGACAACTAATCTGGGTTTTATATGTTAGAAAAAAGCAAAAAACCCAAACAAAAGTATCTGAGGAAGAAATAAAAAAAGAAAAAATGAGAGCAACCTTTACGTCAATATTATTATGTGTAGTTTTTAGTTATCTTTACGTGGCCCAGGTATTTAATTGATGAACACAAACGTATTAAAGAGATTTATTATTTATATGGCAATAGCTACTTTTGTCATGTTTACAGTCTGGGCGTTTGTAAGATCCTATATGAATAGGCCTCCAGGAGATTATGAAACGGAAGTTTGTGATATTCGTTTAAAAGATAAAATATATGACGAAGCTATGGAAGCAGCAAACAAAGCATTAGCAAAAACACCAAACCATCGTGGTGCCATAATGTGTAAGGCTTTAATTTATATATCGCAAAAAGATTATGCTAATGCAAACAATGAACTCGATTATTTAATTAAATATTTAGAATCAAATCTTGAAACTGATGATTTGACCGGGATAGGTACATTAGCAGCTGCTTATGCAAATAGGGGAATAATTAAAGATAGAAACAAAAATTATGAAGGTGCTTTGGCAGACTACATTAAGGCTTTAGGGATTGATCATGAATCAGTGGCCGGTCCAGGACTAGGGACAATTATTCTTAATTATAAATATAAATCTTCATCAGTAAAAAATAGAGCTCTATATTTAAATGAACAACTTCAACTTCCTGAAGCTGAAAGGGTTTTAAGTATAAAAGAATTAGACGAAGGTCAGGTTATGCACAAACCTGGAAAACTTTAAAAACTTATTACACCAAGGATATCTTTAAATAATACTAGGAAAAAGTATACACCAGCGATACAGCCAAATAATAGTCTTACAAAATCTTTCTCCCCATCTTCATTTGTGTATGTTATTCCATGATGGGCTATAAAAGCTGTTATAATTAAAAAAATGATATTAACTAATCTTTCATATTCTTGAGGTATGAAATCAAACATTATTTGTTTTGTCTATTTTCTACCAAACTTTCAACCACACTTGGATCAGCTAGAGTTGTTGTATCTCCCAATTGATCATGTTCGTTAGCGGCAATTTTTCTAAGTATTCTTCTCATAATTTTTCCTGATCTTGTTTTTGGCAAACTTGGTGAAAATTGGATCAAATCTGGTGTAGCAATCGGACCAATTTGTTTTCTAACCCACAATTTAAGTTCTCTATCCAATTCTCCCGAAGGTTTTTCACCAGAATTTAAAGTTACATAGCAGTACAAGCCGTTTCCTTTTATATCATGTGGATATCCAACAACAGCAGCTTCAGCAACCTTTGGATGAGCAACAAATGCACTTTCTATTTCAGCTGTACCAAGATTGTGACCTGATACAATAATTACATCATCCACTCTTCCAGTGATCCAATAGTATCCATCCTCATCTCTTCTACATCCATCGCCAGTAAAATATTTTCCGTCAAATTGAGAAAAATATGTATCGATAAACCTTTGGTGATCTCCGTAAACAGTTCTCATTTGTCCAGGCCATGACTGGGCTATACAAAGTCTTCCTTTACAAGCTCCTTTGAGAATTGTTCCTTTTTCGTCAACAATAACAGGTTTAATTCCATAAAAAGGTTTAGTTGCAGAACCTGGTTTTAAATCAATTGCGCCTGGCTGAGGTGAAATTAATATTCCTCCAGTTTCAGTTTGCCACCATGTATCGACTATTGGACATTTTCCATCGCCAACCACCTTGTAGTACCACATCCAAGCTTCTGGATTAATAGGCTCTCCAACAGTTCCTAACAATTTTAAAGATTTTCTGCTTGTCTTTTTAACGGGATCAGCCCCTTCTTTCATCAAAGCTCTTAGTGCTGTTGGAGCAGTGTAAAAAATATTTACCTTATGCTGATCTACAATTTTCCACCACCTTGAAGTATCAGGATAATTAGGAACACCCTCAAACATTATAGTTGTTGCTCCATTGGATAAAGGTCCATAAATAATATAACTATGACCAGTCACCCACCCAATATCTGCAGTGCACCAATAAATATCTTTTTTTCTATAATTAAAAATATATTGATGTGTCATTGAGGCATACACCATATATCCACCAGTTGTATGGAGTACTCCTTTTGGTTTTCCTGTCGAGCCTGATGTATAAAGTATGAATAGTGGATCCTCTGCTCCCATTTCTTCAGGCTCACATTCTTTAGAAGCATTTTTTGTTATGTCTTCGTACCAGACATCTCTATCGTCTACCCAATTAACTTCATTTCCAGTTCTTTTTATCACAATACATTTCTTTACGTTTGGACATTTGACCAAAGCTTCATCGGTTATTTTTTTTAATGGTATTATTTTTCCTCCCCTCACTCCTTCATCAGCTGTAATTATGTAATCTGAATTGCAATCATTAATTCTTCCAGCTATAGAATCTGGAGAAAATCCACCAAATATTATAGAATGCACTGCACCTATACGCGCACACGCTAGCATAACGTAGGCTAGCTCGGGGATCATGGTTAAATAAATTGTAACTCTGTCACCTTTTTGAATTCCAAGACTTTTAAGACCATTTGCCGCTTTACAAACATTTTTATGAAGTGCTTTATAACTAATATGTTTTGAATCCCTTGGATCGTCTCCCACCCAAATTATTGCAGTTTTATTTTTGTTTGCATTTAAATGTCGATCAACGCAGTTAGCAGATGCATTTAAGGTTCCATCATAAAACCATTTAATTCTAACATCTGTCTTACTATATTTTGTGTCTCTTATTTTTGAATATGGTTTTATCCACGTAATTCTTTTGCCCTCTTTTTTCCAAAATTTTTCATTTTCTGAAATAGATAGCTTATATTTTTTTTCATAAGCTTTCTTGTCTACATAAGCTTTTTTAGCCCAATGACTTGAGACTTTAAAAATTGGCTCATTATCAGAAGACCTGGTTTTTTTTGCTATCTTTTTTACTTTTCTTTTTTTAGATCTTCTTTTTCTTCTTTTGGTTTTTTTTCTTTTACTTCTTTTTGCCATAACTTAAGTTCTCATATCTCTTAGTTTGAAACTTTACCTATCTTGCAAATATTTTTCCAGCTTTTTAAATCTATTTCCATTACTGATAATCTTGGCTGATTTACAAGGGATAAATGCTTAAAATTATTGGTTTTTTTGATTTTTTTTAAGGAAACTGGATTTTTTAGTGATCTCATTGCTTTAACTTTGATTGAGACAAATTTTTTAGATTTATCAGTTTTATCAGGAAATGCTTCTTTAGTAACCTTAACAATTCCTATAATTTTTTTTTCACTACCTGTATGATAAAAAAAACACTGATCTTCTTTTTTCATTTTTTTTAAATTATTTAAAGCCTGATAGTTTCTTACTCCATCCCAAGCAATTCCTTTCGGTTTGATTTTTAGTTGATCATGCCAAGACCATTCTTCAGGCTCAGTTTTGAGTAACCAAAATTTTCTTTTCATAATTTAATACCAGGACCTTTCAAAAAGGGAGCATTTTCATCAAGTGGCCACCTAGGCTTTGTTTTAAATTTTAAATTATTTTTTTCTCCTGTTTTATATTTTTCAATTCCCGCCCAGGCAATCATTGCAGCGTTATCAGTACATAATTCTAATTCAGGAAAAATAGGTTCAAAATTCATTTGTTTCGAGGTATTTTTTAAGTTTTCTCTAATAGTTTTGTTTGCGGCTACACCTCCAGCAATTACAAATACATATTTTTTATTTTTATTTTTTTCTTTCAAAAATTCCAACATTGCAATTTTAGTTTTCTTTTTTAAAATTTCATTTATTGTAAATTGAAATGATGCTGCTAAATTTTGTTTATCTTTTTTAGATTTAATTTTTTTTGATAATCTTAGTATGGCTGTTTTTAAACCTGCAAATGATAAATTACAGCCGCCTTTATTGATTATAGGTTTTGGCAAATCATAAAATTTTTCATTTCCTTTTTTTGCCCATTTTTCTAATATTGGTCCACCAGGAAATTTTATACCAAGTATTTTTGCAGTTTTATCAAATGCTTCACCTAAGGCGTCATCAATTGTTGTTCCTAATCTTTTATATTTTCCAACACCTTTTACTTCTATGAATTGAGTGTGACCACCCGATACTAACAAAAGTAGATATGGAAAATTAATTTTATTTTTAATTCTTGGGCTTAGAGCATGTCCCTCAAGGTGATTGATTGCCAGAAATGGTTTTTTTAAAGTTCCAGCTATCGCTTTCCCGACACACATGCCTATAGTCAAACAAACAATAAGACCGGGTCCAGCCGTTGCAGCAATTGCATCGATGTTTTCCCATTTCATTTTGCTTTTAGCCAGAGCTATTTTTGCTAATCTTTCTATTTTTTGTACGTGAGCTCTGGCGGCAAGTTCGGGCACCACACCACCAAATTTTTTGTGAACATCAATTTGGCTAGAAACAATATTTGATAAAATTGTTCCAGTGTTATCGGGCTTTAATCTAACTACTGAAATTGCAGTTTCATCGCAGCTTGTTTCAATTCCTACAAAAGTTAATTTATTATATTTTTTATTCATGGTTTAACTTTAAATAAAAAAAAGAATATAACATATGTTGAATTTATTATGTCATTTAATAAAAAAATTATTATTGGTGCGCGTGGCAGCAGATTATCACTAGCTTACGCAAATTATGCAAAAAAATTGATTATTCAAAAAAATCAATTAAACGCGAATGAGGTTGATATAAAGATAATCAAAACCAGGGGAGATATTTTCCCAAAGACACCTTTATCTCAGCTTGGTGGAAAGGGAGTTTTTTGCAAGGAGATAGAAAATGAATTAATTAATAAAAATATTGATATTGCCGTACACTCTTTAAAAGATTTGCCCACAATACAAACCCCCAATTTAAAAATACAGTCTTTTATTGAGAGAAATGATCCTCGGGATTCATTTTTATCTTTAGATAAACAGATTTTTACTAAACAAAAAAAAGGATCAAGAATTGGCACGAGTTCAGTTCGCAGAAAATTACAATTACTAAATTTAAAAAATGATCTTGAAGTACTTGCAATGAGAGGAAATATTGACACAAGGATAGAAAAACTAAAATCCAAGCAATATGATGGAATTGTACTTGCATATTCTGGATTAATGATGCTTGGATTAGAAAACCATGTTACCGAAATTTTTCCAACAGAAACAATTTTGCCCGCTGTTGGACAAGGAATCATCGCCTTGCAATGTAGAGAAAATGATAAAAATATAATAAGTTTAATAGACAGAGTTAGCCACAAAGAAACTTTTATTTGTGCTCTTGCCGAAAGATCTTTTCTAGAATCCATAGGCGGAGACTGTGATACGGCAGTTGGAGGATACGCAAGAATTGAAGGGGAAAAAATTAAATTAGAGGCAGAACTTTTTTCAGATGATTATAAAAAAGTTTTTAAATCTTCAAAAACACTTCATATTGAAGAGTCACAAATTTTAGGTAACAGTGTTGGAAATGATCTTTTGAAGCAAGCAGGAAATAATTATAAAAAAAAATTTTAAAATGCATATAGTATTAACACGACCCGCAGAAGATTGTTTAGATTTAATAAAAAAATTGAAAATTGTTGGACACACAATTACGCATGTGCCTGTAATTAAAGTTTTTCCTTTAAAAATAGATAGAATTAATTTTTCTCGTTTTAAAGTATTAGTTTTTACAAGTTCAAATGCGATACGTAACTTTCAGTTTTACGAACAAGTAAAGTCGATCCGATGTTATTGTGTTGGTAATCAAACAGCACAAACAGCTAAGAAATATGGTTTTTATAATATTGTATCTGCAGACGGCACCGTTAATGCACTTAAGCAATTAATTTTAAATGATCTTGAGCCCAAACTAAATCCCATCTTGTATTTAAGAGGTGAGTTTGTATCTGGAGATTTGGATAAAGATCTTACGCGAGAAGGTTTTTCTGTTCAGAGCATAGTAAATTATACCACTGTTCCCATAATCGAAATTATAGATGAAAATTTAAAATTTTTAAAAAAAAATAAACCAGACGCTATTTTTGTTTATTCTTCAAAGAGCGCTGAAAGTTTATTAAATCTAATAAATAAATATTCACTTTTAAACGTAGTGACTCAGTCCAATCTTATGTGTATAAGCGAGAAGGTATTATTGGTATTAAAACAGATTAAATGGAAGAAGGAATTTATTTTTAATCCTGGGGAAGAAGAATTTTTGTTAAGCAAAATATAAATAATATGAATATTTTTGAAAATTTTTTAGCATTGTTTGTTGAGGTCTGGAGCAAAGGTATTTTGGGCGTTGATATACTGCAAATATTAATCGGACTAGGAATATTTTTAGTTTTTTTATTGTTTAGAGGATTGATTAGTAAACTTATTATTAATCGTTTAAAAAAAATAGCAAAAAAAACTACAAACAAATTGGATGATACTTTTGTGCAAGCAATGGAAGGTCCAGCAAGATTTTTTCCAATTGTTATAGGTTTTTTTATTGCTAGTTACTATTTAGAATTTAGCCCTGAGTCACAATCATTCATAGACAATTTAAACAAATCACTTATTACAATTTTGATTTTTTGGTTAATTCATCAATTTATTCAGCCTGTTAGTTATCTTTTGGGAGGGTTAGAAAAACTTTTAACAAGAGAGTTAATTGGTTGGATAGTTAAAGCTTTTAAAATACTTATTGTTATTTTGGGTGCTGCAGCGGTTTTAGAACTTTGGGGAATAAAAATAGGACCAATAATTGCTGGACTAGGTTTGTTTGGTGTGGCGGTTGCATTGGGAGCCCAAGATTTATTTAAAAATTTAATATCAGGAATTTTAGTATTAGTTGAGAAGAGATTTAAAGTTGGCGACTGGATTATTGTTGAAAATATTATTGAAGGAATTGTTGAACGCATAGGATTTAGATCAACTGTTGTAAGAAAATTTGACAAATCAATAGCAATTATCCCCAATTTTCAATTTGCAGAAAATGCTGTAATTAATATAAGCGAAACAACCAATTGGATAATCAGCTGGGTTATTACTTTGCAATACAATACAACTGTTGAGCAACTCAAAAAAATTAGAGATGAGATAGAAAAATATGTTACTACCCATAAGGATTTCACATCTATTTTTGGTCATGCTGTTAGAGTGGATAAATTTTCTGATAGTTCAATAGATATGTATATCAGATGTTTTACAGTCACAAACGATTGGGACGAGTGGCTTGCGGTTAAAGAAAGATTGGCAATTGAAATTAAGCAGATTGTTGAAAAAAATAATGCGTCCTTTGCTTTTCCAAGTCAATCCATATATGTAGAGAAGAAATGAAATCGATATTTATTTTATTAGATAGTGTTATTACCATTTATCTTTGGATTATTATTGTAAATGCTGTTCTTAGCTGGCTAGTTGCTTTTAATATTCTTAATACACAAAACAGATTTGTTTTTTCTGTACTTGATGCTACTTATAAACTAACTGATCCTGCATTAAATAAAATAAGACGTTTTATACCAAATTTTGGATCAATTGATATATCTCCTGTAGTATTAATTTTGATTTTAATGTTTATTAGAAATTTAGTGTTTGAGATTTTTGCTCCCAATTTATTTTAATTATGATTATTGATGGAAAAAAAACAGCTGCAGAGTTTAGAGAAGAACTAAAAAAAACTGTATCAGAGCTTAAGTCTGCTTATAATGCCATTCCAGGATTGACGGTAATTTTAGTTGGAGAAGATCCTGCGAGTAAAATTTATGTGAAAAATAAAGAAAAGTTTGCAAAAGAAGTTGGGATGAATTCAGAGGTAATTAGATATCCCGCAGATCTAAAAGAAAAGGAATTGCTAAATAAAATTGAGGAACTTAATAAAAATGATAAAGTGTCAGGCATATTAGTTCAACTACCTCTTCCCAAACATATCGATAAAAGAAAAGTTATAGAAACTATAGACCATGCAAAAGATGTTGATGGTTTTCATCCCATAAATGTTGGCAATTTATCTTCAGGTTACGACAGTAGTATTCCGTGCACTCCTCTAGGATGTAGCTTATTGCTTAAAAAAGCCGAAAAAAATTTAAGTGGAAAACATGCGGTAGTGATTGGAAGATCCAATCTAAACGGAAAACCTATGACGCAATTACTTTTAAAAGAAAATTGCACAGTAACCATCACTCATTCCAAAACTAAAGATTTAAAAACCGAGTGCCTTAGAGCAGATATAATTATTGCGGCAGTTGGAATACCAAAATTAGTTAAAGGAGATTGGGTAAAAAAAGGCGCAATCGTTATTGATGTTGGAATTAACAAAACCGAAACAGGCATAGTGGGCGATGTTGATTTTGAGGAAGTTTCTAAAGTTGCGAAAGCAATTACACCAGTTCCAGGTGGTGTTGGTCCTATGACCATTGCTTGTTTATTGAACAACACAGTAGAATGCTTTAAGAAAGCTAATTATAAATAAAAAATGAAAAAACTTCTTTATTAAATTAATTAACGAAGCTTTTTTTTGTGAAAATTAATAAATCTTTCAACATTTGATTTATTAAATGTTTTATTTTCCTCAAAAGATACTTTTTTCATCGAATAAGCATTACTTCTAGTTTGTCTTGAAATAATTGTAATATTGCCTTTGTACAATTTAAGTTTAACAGATCCGTTTACTTTATTTTTTTTTAGATCAACAATTTTTTGAAGTTTAAATCTTGCTTTGGAATACCAATATCCATTGTAAATAAGTTTTGAATATTTGGGCATTATTTCCTCTTTTTTATGCATTGTTTCTTTATCAAGAGTAATAGATTCAATAGCTCTATGTGCAATCATTAGTAAAGTTCCGCCTGGAGTCTCATAAACACCTCTAGATTTTATTCCGATAAATCTATTTTCAACCAAATCCACTCTTCCAATACCATTTTTTCCTGCAACTAAATTTAATTTTTGTAATAAATTTCCTGGAGATAATTTTTTACCATTAACCGTTAAAGGATCTCCATTTTTAAATCCTATAGTTATATATGTCCCTTGATTTGGCGCTTTTTCTGGGGAGGTTGTTCTTTGAAAAATAAACTCTGGCGCTGCATTTTTTGGATTTTCTAAAATCTTACCTTCGGTAGATGTATGATATAAATTATCATCAATAGAAAATGGTGGCGACCCCTTTTTGTCTTTAGGTACTGGTATTTTATTTTTTTTTGCGTATTTAATTAAATCGGTTCTTGAATTTAATTTCCATATTCTCCATGGGGCAATGATTTTAATTTTTGGTCCAAAGTAATGATATCCAAGTTCAAATCTTACTTGATCATTTCCCTTACCTGTCGAACCATGTGAAACTGCATAGGCAGCAAATTTTTTTGCTATGGCGATTTGTCTTTTTGCAATTAAGGGCCTTGCTATGGAAGTTCCTAATAAGTAAACACCTTCATAAATTGCATGTCCTCTAACCATTGGGAATACATAATCTTTAACAAAAATATCTTTGAGATTTTCAATAATTATTTTTTTAACACCTAATTTTTTAGCATTATTGATGGTTTTATTTTTATTAATTTTTTGTCCGATGTCTGCAGTATAAGCAATAACTTCAGCATTGTAATTTTTCTGAAGCCATTTCAGCACTATAGATGTATCTAGACCGCCTGAATAGGCCAGAACAATTTTTCTTTTCTTTTTCATTGAAGATTTTTTAGCTGCAATTTTTTTTAGCAGCAGCGTATGCTTTGGTAAAACCCATCATTGAATAATGATCTGCGGTTTGTTCTCCTTTTGACGTGTTGCCTATAATCATAAACCTAGAAGCCTTTTTCATTTTTTTTATCATCGCTAAATCTTCTTCGTTGTCGGGCAACCAAGCAAAACTATTTTTTGTAAATAAATCAAAACTTCTTTTCCCAGATTTTGCTTTTACAGAGCTTCCCATTTTAAATAGATATCCACCTGTTAAACTAATTTCATTTTTGATATTTTCACTTGGTCTAAAACTTACAAATAGCCTGGATGGATCTCTTTTTAGTTTTTTTGGAGTACGTACCAAAGGTGCTGATTCTGCAAAACAAATTTTATTTCCATCTTGGATGTGCACAAAAGATTCCCAATCTTTAAACTTGCCTAAGCTCTTCAGATTTTCTGCAGCATATAGGTTTTGAAAATAAGAACAAAAAAATAAAACTAACAATATATTTTTAAAATTTTTTAAGGACATGGATTCGGGTATCTTTTTTGAATTTCTCCTATTTTTTTAATTAATTCTGTATTTAAATTATTGTTTACACTATCTATATTAGTTTTCAACTGTTCCATTTTTGTTGCTCCAATTATTACAGATGTAACAAATGGTTGAATTTCACAAAACTTAATTGACATTTGGGCAACATCTAAATTAAATTCTTTTGCCAAATTCCAATATTCTTCAATGGCTTTTTCAGAATTGGCAGTTCTGTACCTTGACCAAAAATCGTAGAATAAATCCATTCTTGAATTTTTGGGCATTGCACCATTTCTGTATTTTCCAGACAGATATCCCGAAGCCAAAGGTGAATATGCTAATAAACCAACTTTTTCTCTTATGGCAATTTCTGATAAACTTACTTCAAAACCTCTATTTAAAAAATTATAAGCATTCTGTATAGAAACAATTCTGGCAAGTTTTTTCTTTCCAGAAAATTTTAAATATTGATTTATTCCCCAAGCCGTTTCATTAGAAATTCCTATATGTCTTACTTTTCCAGCTTTCACCAGATTATTTAAAGTATCTAGAGTTTCTTCAATTTTAATCGAATCATTCACATCTTTATGTTCGTATTCCAATTTTCTAGAAAAAGCACCCACCGGTCTATCAGGCCAATGAACTTGATACAAATCAATGTAATCAGTTTTTAAATCTTTCAAACTTCTGTCGATTGCAAAATCAATTTGTTTTTTACTTAGACAAGTTTTTTCACCATTGGGTCTAAGCCAAGACATTGGAGATGCTCCCGCCACCTTATCTGCTAAAATTATTTTACTTCTCTTTTTAGTTTTTGAAAACCATTGACCTATACACTGACTTGTTTTTCCTCTTGTTTCAGGTTTCATTGGTACCGCATAAAGTTCAGCAGTATCAAAAAAATTTATTCCTTGGTCTACGGCGTAATCCATTTGTTGAAAGGCTTCTTTTTCGGTATTTTGTTCACCCCAAGTCATGGTACCCAGACAAATTGTGCTGACTTTTATATCTGTATTCCCCAATTTTTTAAAATTCATAGCTTTATTTAAACTATTTTAAATTTTTATTAAACCATCGAACATCTTGAAAATTAGCTCGAATGACAATATATTTATCTCATATTATGGAATTTAATAAGCAAAATATATTTAATAAAGTAAAGGCAGCTACACAAACAACCATAGTGATGGATGAAGGCTTAAGAGCCTACATGCTTAAAGTTTATAATTATATGGCAACAGGAATTTTGCTTACTGGGATTATAGCGCTTTTATCTTTTAAAATTTCCGTAGTAACAGATTCAAGTGGCGCAATAACTGGATTTACAAGTTTTGGAAACACACTTTTTTTTTCAGGTTTAAAATGGTTGGTAATGTTAGCTCCCTTAGGAATAGTTTTTTATATGAGTTTTGGAATTAATAAAATGAGTTCCTCAAAAGCTCAAACAGTTTTTTGGATATTTGCAGCATTAATGGGGTTGTCACTATCTTGGATATTGTTGGTGTATACCGGAGCAAGTGTTGCAAGAGTATTTTTTATTACTTCCGCAACTTTTGGAGCAATGAGTATTTATGGATATACAACTAAAAGAGATTTAACAAAACTTGGCTCATTTTTAATGATGGGTCTCATTGGAATTATAATAGCATCAGTAGTAAATATATTTATGAAATCTACAATGATGTATTTTGTAATATCAATTTTAGGCGTTTTAATATTTGTGGGCTTAACTGCATATGATACTCAAAAAATTAAAAATATGTATGTTGCAAGTGATACAGGCGAGTTAATCGGTAAAAAAGCTGTGATGGGTGCTTTAACTCTTTATCTAGATTTTATTAATCTATTTATAATGCTTTTAAGACTTTTTGGTCAAAGAAGATAAGAATCTACTTAACTAATTTAAATTTTTTCCAATTTACTGAATTGATTAAACTTTCTAGAGATTGAGATTTATTAATTATATATCCTTGAGAATTAAGCACGCTATAAATATCTTCAGATTTTTTATTTTTTATTTCCTTGTTTATTTTAAATAATGGAGAATCGGAATAACGTTTATATACATTAAAACTAATTCTATTTTTTGAAATATCTAAATTATAATCTTTCCAAAAACCATCAGAAACCATTCTGGCATATAAGTTGAGTATAGTTTTTAATTCTTTTTTATTAAAGTAGATGTTATTCTCTGAAGCAAAATTATTAACTACTAATTTAATGTTTTTCATTCAGCCTTATATTTATTTAAAAATGATGTTTGTGATAGTGTAAATATCAAAGTTGCAGATAAAAGTCCCCAAACTTTAAAATTGACCCAAAAACTTTCGCTCTGCGTTCTCCAGACGATCTCATTAATGATTGCGAGGAAAAGAAAAAAATATGCCCATCGATTGGTAAATAAAGACCAACCTTCTTCTGTTAATTTGAGTTTATTTTGAAAAAAAATTTTCAAAAGATTTTTTTTAAATATATATTTTCCAGCAATTAAAGTAATTGCAAATATCAGATTTATTATGGTAGGTTTTATATATATAAAGATGGGGTTATCCAGATAAAGAGTCAGTCCTCCAAAAAAAACTATAAGTATACAACTTATAAGTGGCACCATTGGTATTCTCTTTTCCATGAAAAAAATAATCGTCAATGAGATTAAAGTTGCTAATATTAAGCATGTTATAGCTAGTTTAAGACCGCCTCCATCTTTGTAATAAGCAATAAAGAAAATCAGCAGAGGACCAAAATCAGTTAAAAACTTAATTGTTGACTTGTTCATAAGTTGTTAGTTTAATTTTAACATAACTTTAAACAACTATATATTTTTTTATTGATTTTTTATCTAAATTAATTAATGATTTGTTTTTGTTCGAAATTTAAATGTCTATAAAAAAAGCTAAATATTCAATAGGAGAAATAGTCAAACATAAACATTTTGATTTTAGGGGTGTTATTTATGATGTTGATTTTGAATATAATAATACCGAGGAGTGGTATCAACTGATACCTAAAGAAGTAAGGCCTAAGAAAAATCAACCTTTTTACCATTTGCTTGCGGAAAATAATGATGTGACTTACGAAGCTTATGTTTCGGAACAAAATTTAATTCCTGATGAATCTGGTGAACCAATCAAACATCCTTTGATTAATGAAATTTTTAGTGGTCGCAATGGATCGGGATATTTCAAGCTATCTAATTAGTTTTGCCTAAAATAAAACAACATTAATCCAAATCTTAGCCCAATTAATCAATTAAGTTTTCTTTAATGCCTAGTTAACGAGCAAAGTTCTCTTCTATCTCCCTTTCGAAGCTTGATAACTAGGCATACTTTACAAAGAACATCACATTCTTGAAATAAACCTAAACGTATGATTATATGACTTCTAGGTTGTATTGAAGAATGACATATATAAAAAAAATAACATTTTTTATCTTTTCTTTTGTGTTTATCACTGGTCTTTGTTGGGCCGATAATCATGGAAATGAAAGAAAAACAGAATTAAATTTTTATACTGGAATGTTTGATTTCAGTGATGACGGGAAAAGAGCATCGCTAGTTGGACTTGAGCACAGAAATAACGATTTGTTTAGACATAGTTTTTTAGGAAAAATTTCACCAGTTACTGGAGCCATGATTACACAAGAGAATGCTGTATATTTTTATACAGGAATTCAAGCGGAGTACGATATTGGTATACTGAATTTTATTCCCAGTTTTACCCCTGGTTTGTATGAACAAGGAGATGGAAAAGATTTGGGCCATCCTTTAGAATTTAAAAGTGAAGTAAAATTCACACTCGATTTAGGAGAAAGTAGTAATTTAGGTTTTTCATATAATCATATTTCCAATGCAAGCTTGGGTGATAAAAATCCTGGGGCAAATAGTTATATGTTTAATTATTTAAAGAAGTTCTAAAGTAGAAAATAACTTAATCGAAATATTTAAATGAATCTTAAAGATTGTCATAACGTTGAAGATTTTAGAAAATTAGCTAAAAAAAAATTACCATCTCCAATTTTTCATTATATAGATGGAGGATCTGACGATGAAATTACATTAAAAAGAAATACAGATTCATTTAATACCTGTGATTTAATACCTAGCGTATTAAATAATGTAAGTAATGTAGATTTGTCTACAACGGTTTTGGGGCAAAAAATTAAATTTCCACTTTTTCTTGCAGCCACAGCAATGCATCGTCTTTATCATCATGAGGGAGAGCGAGCCACAGGAAAAGCTGCAGAAAAAATGGGTACCATGTTTGGAATATCAACAATGGCAACAACTAGTATTGAGGAAATTGGAAAGCTAACTGAAGGGCCCAAATTATTTCAACTCTATATTCATAAAGATAAAGGACTGACGGACAATTTAATTGAAAGATGTAAGCAAGCGGGTTTTAATAGCATGTGTTTAACAGTGGATACGGTGGTTGCTGGTAACAGAGAAAGAGATCGTAGAACAGGATTTTCGACACCTCCTCGATTGACATTGGGAAGTCTTTTAAGTTTTGCGCTACATCCAGGTTGGACTTTAAACCATTTAACACACAAAAAATTTCAGTTAGCAAACCTTATTCATATGACTGACAAAGGTAGTAGCGTAGATAAATCGGTCATGGATTATATAAATGAACAATTTGATCCTTCAATGAACTGGAAGGATGCGGAATACTGTGTAAAAAAATGGGGAGGACCGTTTGCTCTCAAAGGCGTTATGTCAGTTGAAGATGCAAAAAAAGCAATTGATATTGGATGTACGGCAATAATGATTTCTAATCACGGAGGAAGACAGCTTGATGGTTCAAGAGCACCTTTTGATCAACTTGCTGAGATAGTGGATGCCGTTGGAGACAAAATAGAAGTAATACTTGATGGAGGAGTTAGAAGAGGAACGCACGTTTTAAAAGCTCTAGCTCTTGGAGCGAAGGCTTGTAGTTTTGGAAAAGGTTATTTATTTGCACTTGGAGCGGCTGGTCAAAAAGGAGTTGAAGCTGTGTTACAAAAGATGCACGATGAAATTCAGCGTGACATGACATTAATGGGATGTAGATCTGTAAAAGAACTTAATAGATCAAAAATTATTTTTAGAAAAAATTAAAACAATATGAAAATTGCAAAAAATGTAAACAGGCTTGGAACCGAAGCAGTTTATAATATTTTTGCACAAACCAAAGAACTGGCAAAACAAGGAAAAGATATTCTCGATTTAAGTTTGGGTCAATCCGATTTTAAATCTCCCAAACATGTAGTAGATGCGACAATCAAAGCTTTAAAAGATGGTCATCATGGCTACACTTTGCCCAATGGAATAATTGAATGCAGAGAAGCAGTAAGTCGAAAAATTAAAAATTTATATAATGCAAATATTGATCCAAAAAGAATAGTTATCATGCCTGGTGGCAAACCAACGATGCATTATGCCATATCATTTTTTGGAGAATTAGGAGCAGAAATTATATATCCTAATCCAGGATTTCCTATTTACGAATCGATGATTAATTATACAGGAGCAAAAGCAGTTCCTTACAATTTAATGGAAAAGAAAGATAATTCTATTGATGCTGAAAAAGTTCTGTCTTTAATTAATGAAAAAACAACCTTATTAATTTTGTGTAATCCACACAATCCAACTGGAAGTTTTACTGAAAAAAAGGAAATTGATAAATTGGCAAAGGGTTTATTAAATTTTCCTAACGTAGCAATTTTAAGTGACGAAATTTACAGTAGACTTATCTTTGATGGAAAAGAGATACCTACTTTACTTAATTATCCCAATCTATATGACAGGCTAATCGTATTAGATGGGTGGAGCAAGACTTATGCTATGACCGGATGGAGATTGGGTTGGGGGATTTGGCCAGAAAGTTTAATAGAACATGTTTTTAAATTTTGTGTAAATAATCATTCTTGCGTAAATGCTGCAGCCCAATACGGAGCAATTGCAGCGCTGGATGGTCCAGAGGACCATTTGAATAGTATGAGGAATGAATTTATCATCAGAAGAAAACTTATTTTTGACGGCTTGAACAGTTTGAAGGGGGTAAACTGTAATTTACCAGGAGGATCTTTTTTTATCTTTCCTGACGTTAAAAATACAGGAATGAATGGAGAAGAATTTTTTCAAAAATGTTTACAAGATGCTGGAGTTGCTACAATACCCGGAACAGCATTTGGAAAATTTGCAGTTCATAATGTGCGACTTAATTTTGCTACTTCAAGAGAAAATATAAGTAAGGCTATTGAAAAAATAGATAAAATACTTCATTAAATTAATAATTTAACACAAATCAAACTTGCATTCTTGGCTTTGCAACTTTAGTATTTAATTTATGTCGAACTTAGTAATGCCCAAAATAGATAGAGCCACTATTTCTTTGAAAGATAAGATAGTAGAAAAATTTAAAAAAATTACTAAACAAGAAAATGTTTTAAGTACAGCTGATGAAATAAAACCTTACGAAACAGATGCACTTTCTGCATATAAAGAAAAACCTTTGATAGTTGTATTACCAGAAAACACAAGTGAAGTTAGTGAAATTTTAGCATATTGTAATGAGAATAAAATTAAAGTTGTGCCACGCGGAGCAGGCACAGGACTTTCGGGTGGATCTTTACCGCTAAAAGATGGCGTGCTTCTTGGTTTGGGTAAGTTTAATAAAATATTAGAAATTGATTTTGACAACTCCTGTGTTATTGCTCAACCAGGTGTAACTAATTTGTCTATTACACAAGCAGTTGAACATAGAGATTTTTATTATGCACCAGATCCGTCAAGCCAAATAGCTTGTAGTATTGGTGGTAATGTAGCAGAAAATTCTGGTGGTGTTCATTCCCTTAAATATGGAACAACCACAAATAATATATTAGGAGCAGAAGTAGTTTTTATGGACGGAACGATAGCAAGATTTGGAGGAAAAAGATTTGACTCTGAAGGTTATGATATTTTAGGTCTCATTACTGGATCTGAAGGATTGTTGTGCGTTATTACAGAAGTAACAGTAAAAATAATCACAAAACCTCAAAGAGTCCAAGCAGCACTTATTGGTTTTTCCACAATTGAAGATGGAGGAAAGTGTGTTTCAGAAATAATTGCAAACGGAATTGTTCCAGCTGGTATGGAAATGATGGATAAAGCTTTAATACATGCAACTGACAATTTTTCTAAAGCAGGCTACCCAAGAGATGCTGAAGCCATGCTAATAGTTGAGGTTGATGGAACTATTTCGGAAGTTAACGAACAGATTGAAAGAGTCAAAGCCATCGGAATAAAAAACAATTCTACAAGTCTTAAAACAAGCAACTCAGAAGAGGAAAGATTAAGGTTTTGGGCTGGGCGTAAATCTGCTTTTCCTGCTTGCGGAGCAATGGCGCCTGATTATTATTGTATGGACGGTACGATACCAAGAGGAAAATTAGCCCAGGTTCTAAATGAAATTTCCAGATTATCTAAAAAATATGAACTCCCAGTTGCTAATGCATTTCATGCTGGAGATGGTAATTTACACCCATTAATTATGTTTGATGCTAATGACCCAAAATCTTTGGTTAAAACTGAAAAATTTGGATCCGAAATTTTAAAATATTGTGTAAAGGTTGGAGGAGTTTTAACAGGAGAACATGGAGTGGGAATTGAAAAGAGAGAACTAATGTGTGAGATGTTTAATAATAATGATATTCAACAACAAATAAAAATTAAGAAAGCTTTAGATAAAAACTCTCTTTTGAATCCAGGAAAAGTTTATCCAATTTTAAGAAAATGTGCAGAGGAAGGAAGAGTTCATGTTCGAAGAGGAAAAGAAAAATTCCCAGACATTCCAAGATTTTGATTCGTTCTCGAATCCTTCTGATGAAATCGAGGTATCTAAAATAATTAAAACCTGTTTTAAATCCGAGACTCCTCTGGAATTATTTGGTTCTGGTTCAAAAAGATTAATTGGGAACAAACTTCAATGTGAAAAAACAGTAAGCTTATCCAAGCTAGATGGAATTATAAGATATCAACCGGAAGAGCTATATATAAAAGTTAAAGCCTGTACACCAATTAAAACAATAGAAGAAAAATTAAAAACCCACAAACAATGCTTGGCTTTTGACCCTATAGATTTGGGTTATATTTTTAAGGGTGAATCAGATCAAGGCACTGCCGCAGGGTTTGTAGCAACTAATTTTGCTGGTTCCAGTAGATTTAAATATGGAAGTGTAAGAGACCATTTATTAGGTTTTAGAGGTGTTAATGGCAAGGGAGAAATAATAAAATCAGGCGGCACAGTTGTTAAAAACGTTACCGGTTATGATTTAAGCAAATTAGTTTGTGGATCATATGGAACTTTAGTTGCATTAACAGAACTGACTTTTAAAGTTATTCCATTACAAGAAGATACAAACACAATGGTGTTATATGATCTTTCAATTGAGGCGGCTTCTGAATTTTTAAAAAATGTTTCCCAGTCCTCAAATGATATTACCGGTGCTGCCCATCTTCCAATAAATAATATGGCTAAAAATTTTGAAACAAATACAGAAAATGTTTTTAAATTAAATGATTTAAAATCCGCTTCATCGTATACTGCAATTCGTTTAGAGGGTTCTCAAATTTCAATAAAAGAAAAAATAGAAAATATAAAAAAAGAATTAAATTTATTTAAAACAAATCTTTCAGTTTTGGAATCTTATCAATCTAAACTTTTTTGGGCAAAAGTAAAAAATTTAGAAATATTTTCAAACACAAAAAACAGTGTATTAAGAATAGTCGTTTTACCATCTAATCTTGTTAAAATAGTTTACTATTTAGAAAAATTAACTTCCCAATATTTTATTGATTGGGGAGGAAATCTTTTATGGGCTGAGATCAAAAATCTTTCTAAGGAAAATTTGATTGTATTAAAAAAGTTTGTTTCAAATTCTGATGGTTATACCACTCTTATTAAATCAGGAGAAGGTTTGAGTTTTTATGATCACTCTTTTACAACAAATAAAATTCATTATAATGTTTCTCAAAAAATAAAAGAAAGTTTTGATCCAAAAAGGATTTTAAATCCAAATAAAATGTATTCGGGAATTTAAATGCAAACAAATTTTTCCAAAAATCAACTTAAAGATAAAGATAATAAATCTACCGAAAAGATATTAAGAAAATGTGTGCACTGTGGTTTTTGTAATGCCACATGTCCAACTTATCAATTGCTGGGGGATGAATTGGATGGTCCACGTGGTCGAATATATTTAATTAAGGATATGTTAGAAAATAAAAAACCTGCTAATGAAAAAATTGTACAACATATTGATCGTTGCCTATCCTGCTATAGTTGTATGACAACTTGCCCATCAGGTGTAAATTATATGCATCTGATTGATCATGGAAGAAAGCATATAGAAAAAACTTATAACAGACCTTTTCAAGACAAGTTATTAAGAAATTTTCTTTCAATCATTCTTCCCAAAAAAGGTTTATTTAAGTTTTTTTTTATAGTGGCAAAATTATTAAAACCTATTTCATTTATTTTTCCAAAAAAAATAAAAAATATGTTTTTTTTATTACCCTCGAATGTAAAAAGTTCCCGTTTTAAAAACAAAGAAATTTATCTTGCAGAGGGTAATAAGCGAATTGCACGTGTGGCTTTGCTAACTGGTTGTGTTCAAACTGTTTTGTCACCACAAATAAACGATTCAACGATTAGAGTGTTAAATAGGCATGGTGTAGAGGTAGTAAATTTAAAAAAAATAAACTGTTGTGGATCATTAGATCATCACATGGGAAAAGAAGATTCGGCTAGATTGGTGTTTAAGCAGAACGTTTCAGCCTGGTATGATGAATATTTGAATAAGGGGTTAGATGCTATCATATCTAATACATCAGGTTGCGGAACAACCTTAAAGGATTATGGTTTTATATTTCGAGAAGATAAAGAATTTTCAAAAAAAGCTAAAAAAATTTCTGATTTAACCAAAGATATTTCTGAATATTTAAGCGAAAATATAAAATTGAAATTTTATCAATCAGAAAAAGAAAAAATAAAAAGTTATAAAATTGCGTATCATTCGGCATGTTCTATGCAACATGGACAAAAAATTCATAAAGAACCTATTGATTTGATAAGAAAAACCGGCAACCAAGTTTGTGAAATTCCAAACGGACACTTATGCTGCGGATCTGCTGGTACGTACAATATGCTTCAACATGAAATTGCGGATAAGCTTCTTGATAAAAAAATAGAAAATATTAATAAAATTAAACCTGCAATTATTTCTACAGGAAATATTGGTTGTATAACTCAAATAGCAAAAGGCACCAATATACCAATTTTGCACACAATAGAGTTAATCGATTGGTATACCGGAGGACCAAAGCCAGATGTGCTTAAAAGACTATGAAAAAAATTTTAATTACAAGAAAATTATTAAGATCGTGTGAAGAAAAAGCTTCAAAAATTTTTAATACAAAATTAAATATAAATGATGAATTGTATTCTCAAAAAAAATTACTAGAGCTAAGCCAGGGTTGTGATGGAATATTAACTTCTATTACAGATAAAATAGACAGAGAAACGATTAATAAACTTCCTAATACCATAAAAATAATTTCAAATTTTGCAGTAGGTTTTGGAAATATAGATATAGAAGTAGCTAAAAAAAGAAATATTGCAGTTACAAATACTCCCGACGTATTAACCGATGCAACTGCGGAAATTGGAATATTACTAATTCTTGGCGCCTGTAGAAGAGCAGCTGAAGGCATTCAAGATGCAAAAAAATCTAACTGGAAGTGGTCTGCCGATTATTTAATAGGAAAACAATTAACGGGATCTAGATTGGGAATTTTAGGAATGGGAAGAATAGGACAAAAAATTGCAAAAACCGCAAAATCACTTGGAATGATTATTCATTATCACAACCGATCGAAATTAAATTCTGAAAAGGAACAAGGTGCCACTTATCACAAAACATTAAAAAGTTTATTTTCAGTTTCAGATGTGCTTTCTATATGCTGTCCAGCCACACAAGAAACTAAAAATATAGTTAATAAAGAAACATTAGAATATTTTCCAAAAGGAGCTGTAATAACAAATGTCGCAAGAGGAGACATAGTTGAAGATGAAGCTTTAATTGATGCTCTTGAAAGAAGAAAAATTTATGCAGTTGGTTTGGATGTATATAAAGGTGAGCCAAATTTAAATCCTGGCTATCTAAAACATAAAACTGCTTTTATTCTTCCACATCTTGGTAGTTCCACAAAAAATACACGGACCGCCATGGGAGATCTGGCTATCGAAAATATAAAACAATTTTTTGAAACAGGAAAATGCAGAAATATAGTTAACTAGAATTCAACCATAAATAGAATTTTTTTTGATCTGAATCAATATTCTTATATTTTTTAATTATTACATAATTTTTTTGCAATTTTCTGCAGGACTCTGATTGAGTAATATGCTTAAATTCTATTAAGTTAATTAACTATAATAATAGGGGAAAATAATATGTCTAAAGAAAAACAAGCGTTGAGAGGGGTTAAAACTTCTTCAAGACGTAAATTTTTTAAGGCCGCCGCCGCAACAGGTGCTGTTGCTGCTGCGTCGTTGGCTATGCCTTCTATTGCTAAAGCCGCAACTACTTTAAAAGTACAAGCTGCTTGGGGTGGTGGAATTTTCCTAGAGAATGCTCAGGCATACGTTAAAAGAGTTAACGATATGGCGGGAGGTAGTTTAAAAATTGATTTACTACCTGTAAATTCTGTAGTGAAAACTAGTCAAATGCAAGATGCTGTCCACAGAGGAGTTCTAGATGGAGCTCACTATGTACCAGCATACTGGTACAGTAAATCACCGGCTGCTTCTCTTTTCGGTACAGGCCCATGTTGGGGTTGGAGTGCACAAGAACTGCTAGGATGGATACAGTACGGAGGCGGAATGCAACTATTTAATAAATTGATGGGAAGTTTAGGATTAAACCTTGTTAGTTTCTTCAATAGTCCAATGCCAGCTCAACCACTTGGATGGTTTAAAGAGCAAATCAAAAAATCTTCTCAAATGAAGGGTTTGAAATATCGTACCGTGGGATTAGCTGCAGACGTTCTAGGAGAAATGGGAATGTCAGTTGTTCAATTACCTGGTGGAGAAATTCAACCAGCAATG
>Ga0208764_10000257_pt1 | contig 32528 bp, 36 predicted proteins | sample ETNtaG_18_FD_185762 | JGI IMG/M metagenome (GOLD analysis project Ga0208764, IMG submission 185762) | Marine microbial and viral communities from oxygen minimum zone, Eastern Pacific Ocean - ETNP201302SV91 (SPAdes) (version 2) | ecosystem: Environmental > Aquatic > Marine > Oceanic ... | reverse complement strand
GGCTCACAACTTACTCGTAATGGGTGATACTGAGAAAAACATCTTTGTTGCACAACCATGGAATGGACTTGAACACAAGCAATACCAATCACAACTCTTGTTTGTTGAAAATGATCAACACGTGAGACTCTTTGTTGAAAACCATGGTAACGAACCAGTTTTCTTCCACATTGTTGGAGAAATCTTGGATAGAGTTGTCCAAGGCAACAGAGTACAATCCGCAGCAACTGAAACATGGTTACTCGGTGGTTCACAAAACATGATTGTTGATTTAGTCTTTGATGAACCAGGTGTATACGCAGCAGTAAACCACGATTATGCAGCAATTTACACTGGTGCAGCAACAATCTTTGTTGCAGGTGATCCATTTGGCTTGAACCCAGTTCTCGTCGATGCAGGTATCTTACCAGCCCCAGTGCCATCTTATGCATATGCTTTAGGTAATCCAAGTGATGCAGTTCCTCCAACTGGAGCTAACAGTATTGCCCACCCTGCCTTGAACATTCACGGTTTGTACACTGATGAAGTAGCTTCTGAGTTACAAGACAATGGTGTTATTCCACTCTGGGAAGTAATTCCTGTAGTAGCTGGAATCCTTACCGGTCAATAAACTACAATATTTTTTCATTTTTTTAATTTTTTTAATGAATTATATGCCGCATTTCATTTTGGACTTTAATGAGTTTTGAAGATTCTGTACTTATTTGTGATGAGGTAGATCCTGTTTTAACAAAAATTTTGACAGACAATGGATTGAAGATTGCTTATGAACCAGAAATAACTCCTGAGCAAATTTTAGAAAAAATTTCTAATTTCAATATTATCATTGTAAGAAGTAGAACAACAATTACAAAAGAAATGATTGACAAAGCTGATAATTGTAAAATTATTGCACGTGTTGGTGTTGGACTTGATAATGTTGATCAAGAAGCTGCTAAAGCAAAAAATATTCGTGTAATTAATGCTGTTGAAGGTGCAATGAATGCAGTTGCTGAATTAGTTTTAGGTTTGATGTTGTCTTTGGCAAGACAAACTGCTAGAGGTGATAGAGCAATACGCGATGGAAAATGGCTTAAAAAAGAACTAAAGGGTACTGAACTTCGTGGAAAATATTTGGGAATTATTGGTTTGGGTAATATTGGAAAAAGATTGGGAAGACTTGCTCGTGCACTAAACATGAATATTATTGGATATGATGTGATGCCTATTGATGAAGAATTTGCAAAAGAAGTTGGTTTGATGAAAGCTGACTTGAATACTCTTTTACAAAGTTCTGATTATATTTCAATTCACGTTCCACTTTTAGATTCCACTTACCATCTTTTAGATACACAAAAAATGTCTACTATGAAAAAAACTGCTAAAATTATCAATACCTCTAGGGGTGGTGTTGTTGATGAAGATGCATTGTATGAAGCAATTAAAAATGGTACTTTGGGTGGTGCTGCCTTGGATGTATTTGAAAAGGAACCTGCTACTGGAAATAAATTAGCAGAACTTGATAATGTCATTTTAACCCCTCATATTGGTGCACAAACAAAAGAGGCTCAATCTTTAGCTGCAAACGTAATTGGCGAAAAAATTATTCAGATTCTTCGTGGTGTAATTTAGATTTTTTAGTGATTATCTCTGTCTAAGTTTTAAAAATACGCAAAAAAGTTGACTTGTACGTGATTAATTATCGTCTCTTTGTTTTTAACACCCTTTTTGGGATTACAATTTGTGTTAGAGAATAAAAATATGAATAATTTGAAATCTGAGCGACTTCCATATTTTCCTAATGTAAATTCATTAATGAAAATCTCACTAGGATTGATCTTTTTCACTGCACTCTCTACAGTATTTGTTTATGCTGAAACCATTTCTGTTGATGTTGATGGTACTTCATTTGATGTTCAATACACTGCAGTGGGTATGACTGTTACTGGAATTGAATCTGATACTGAATCTGCATCTTTAATTTTTTCAGTTGATGTTACTGATTCCACTGGAATACTAAATGTGGAATTAGAACGTTCATTTTTTGATTCTATTTATGATGATGCTGATGATCTTTTTTTCATTCTAGCTGATGGTGATGAAGCAATTTCTGAAGAAATTCAAGCTACTTCACAAAGTAGAAGTTTAACCATAACAGTTCCCTCTGGAACTGAAGATTTAGAAATTATTGGTTCTGTATTTAATAATTCTGTTGAAGAACCAATTGTTGAAGAACCAATTGTTGAAGAACCAATTGTTGAAGAACCAATTGTTGAAGAACCAATTGTTGAAAATATTTCTAATAATGAATGTGGTCCTGGTACTGTTCTTGAAAACGATGTTTGTGTTCTAGATGAAAGATGTGGTCCTGGTACTGTTCTTGAAAACGATGTTTGTGTTCTAGATTCTGTTCCTATAACATCTTCGTCTTCCTCAAATAGTAAAGAATTGATCATGAGTGTTACCATTGCTTTTGTTATTGCTGGAATCATTGGTATTATTCTTGCATTAATTTCAAGAGCTAATAGAAATAAAAATTAATTACAAGATAATTCTTGATTTTTCATAACTTGATCTAATTCAAATCCTGAAATTTGAATTGTATGTGAATATGGAATAATTCCTGCGATTGGAGTTTGAATGCTTACTAATACTATGAATTTGTTAGGATCTACCCTGATCTCTCCTCCGTCAAATTCGTAATCTAGTGTCATAAACATATGTTGAGTCGATTGAAATTCTTCAGTTGAAAAATTACCTTTTTTTACAATTGATGATTGTGGTTCAATTAACGTTGAACTAATTTCAAACATACCTATATTTTCCGCATCATAAAATGTGGCAATTTGAAATTTTTCAAAACTTGTAGAAAATGGCATTGAATTACAAAATTCTATGTTGCCGTTATTTGACATTGCAAAAAATGAAAATCCTTCTGAACCATTCCATTTGTATTCCAATTGATTTGCCCCTATGATATTTAATCCTGAATATGCAAATGGTGCAATAATTATAATTATTGCAACAACTGTGATAATTGAATATTTATTCATATTTCATTCTCCCTATCTATTGGAAACGAGATAATTTTTTCATCTATTAAATACTGAATGTTTTGAACAAACATTTGATCTGATATCATTCCCATCACCCATCCTTTTCCAACACTTTTGACCCATTCTGGAATATGTAATGAGTCAATATTTTTTTCTGTAAATTCAAATGGTATATCAATTAATTTTTTATCTACTATATTTTGAAATCCACTAATTAACATCCCATCTGTAAATTCGCCATTGATCCATCTAACTACAACTGGCTGCATTGCTTCAGAAATACACATGTTGTTTGAATCTATTAACGTGAATTCAGCTGTGGTTTGTATCCCTAGATATTCTACATCTATGAAATATTTTCCTAGTGGGAAAATATCTTTTTCAAATGCATGTAATGATGGAATTGGATTTGATAATTTTTCTATTGGAATTGGAATGGCACTACTTTTTCCACCTGCTCCATCTCTGATATGTATAATTGCATGTTCTCCTGTAATTTCTGAAACTTCAATTGAATAAACTAATTTTTCACAATAGGTGTATGTTGTTTTTTCCATAATGATTGTAACTGTTGGTTCTGCATTGGCTGATGCCACCACACCTGTACTTCCGATTAATATGATAAAAAATATGATTTTTTTAGATATCATTAATTTAAGATTTGGATTGATCAATAAAAATCTGAAATTTATGCTCAGAAATCTTTTTTAACAACTTTTATCTAATTTGTTCATAGCGTTTTCTGCGGAAGCATCTCTTTGAGATGATGATTAAATTCATCACTCAGAGACATTTTAATTGATTAATCCTGTTTGGGTTATCTATTATTATGACTATTTTTGTAATTTTATAGTACAATTTTTGCATGTTGAAATCATTCTCAATAATCCTCTGAAATCAGTTATTAAAGGGGATTTTTTTATTCTTGATATGCCTAGTTATCAAGATCAAACTTGGATCCGACTTTGGAAAGAAAACGCACCAGAATTACGTGAGCGTGTGGTTGGATGGCGTAAACAAAATGCAATTACTCGTATTGATAAACCAAGTCGTATAGACAGGGCTAGAAGATTAGGTTACAAAGCTAAACAAGGTATTGTTGTTGTTAGAATGAGAGTAGGAACTGGTGGTATGAGAAAGCAAAGACCTACTGGTGGTAGAAGACCAAAACATCTTGGTGTTCTTCGAATTAAAGCTGATGATGATATGAAAACTGTTGCAGAAAGAAGAGTTCTTGAACGTTATCCTAACATGAAACTTTTAGGCTCTTACTATATCTATAAAGATGGAAAACACTATTGGTTTGAAGTTATTTTGGCAGATCCAGATCATCCTAGAATTGCTCAAGATAAAGAATTAAACAAACGAGTATCACAATCTGCATAGATTGAAATCTGTTATCTTCATTTTAGTTGTATTATTTTTTGTAGTGACTCCTGCATCTGGACAATTATTATCTGATGCAACTGGTCTTGTAAATAGACTTGATGTGCAAACCTCTGGACATACTTTTGAAATAACCTTAACTTCTAATTTTGATCTTACTGATTTTAGTTTTGATAAGGATCAAAAACAAATTGTTCTTTACATTGATAGTGTGTTAGAAAATAATTTGGGTGAAATAATTATACCTCAAAATCTGTTAAGTGGTGATTTTACATTTTATCTAAATGATCAGGAATTTTTTCCAAAAATTCAATCTAATGAAAAAATTCATTTTATTACTCTAAATTTTACTGGTTCAGGTACTAATCTTATAACTATTAGTGGTACTGAATATTTAATTGGTTTAACTGAAATTATTCCTGACACTGATTTAGAATTATCATCTGAAATAATTTCTGATGATTATTTTGTTTGGTTACTTGTAGGTGGAATTTTAATTATTATTGCTGCTGTATCTGTTGTACTTAAAATTCAAAAAAATAAAAATTAATTTAATCTTCAGCAAGTAATTGCTGAATCATTCCATCTATGTGTCCTGTTTGACCAAAAGATACGTCTCTTAGAATTCCTTTTCTGTCTACTAAAATAGCTGATGGCGTACCCTGAAGAGAAAAGTTCTCAAATGTTTCAGCAGAATATTCTTTTGATTTCATATGATCTTTTACTCTTTGAATTATTTGATTCCTATAATCTTCTGGTTGTGAATCAAATTCTGGAATTTGTGGATAAATGAATTCTAGTATTTTTTCTTGAGTTATTTCACCTACACTTTTTGTTAAATTATCCATTCCTATTGGAAATGGAATTTTAAATGACAATTTACTTCCTTCTTGTAATTGACCGTATTGTGCCAATGCACTTTTTGTTTCACCCACCACTTCTCCTGTTTCTACAAGCATTTTCAAATTATCTAAATTATTTTTATCAAAGTCTTCAAATGCTGTTGCCAAACCTAGTACTCTTACTCCTTCATCCTTGTATTTTTCATAAATTTTAATTGCATCTGGAATTGCACCCATAAAACATCCTGGACAATTTACTTGAAATACTTCTAATAATACGATATGATCTTTTTCTTGATCAAAATTTGTTGGAGCTCCTTGCACCCATTCTGAAACTCCAAAATTTGGTGCTTTTTCACCAATTTTTATGCTCATATTATTGAGTTAATTTTTTTACGATAAATACATACCTCTACAAATTTTTATTTTTTTTCAAGTAGGCTAATATAGAACACAGAAATTTTTAAAATAAATTGCAAGCAGTAACTGATGAACGATTAGCCCTTTTTGCAGAAATGGAATCAAAATATGAAAACAATGATACTGAATATTTTGTTTCCCTTTTGAATCACCCTGATTATGTAGTCAGAACAAGAGCTACTTGCATTTTAGTTGATTTTGGCGGTGAGGATAAAATTCCGTATATTGCCAAAGTTTTGAAAAATGACGATAATGAATTAGTTAGGCATGAAGCTGCTTTTTCACTTGGTCAGATGTCCTATTCTTCTGCTATTCCTCCACTAATTGATTCAACTCTAAATGATTCTAGTATGTTTGTACGTCATGAAGCTGCAATTGCTTTGGGTGTAGTTGGAAATAAAGAAGCAAAGGAAACTTTACAAAAAGCATTAAACGATCCAGATGAACCTGTGGTTCAATCTGCAGTTGTTGCTTTATCTAATATTGAATTTATGGAAACATTAAGTAAGAATGAAAAATTTGCTAAATTAACAGGTGGATGAGATGAATCTTACATATGGTGTAATTGCAGTTGTTGGAGTTTTAGTTGCAATATCTATATCTCTAATTGCTGCTGATCCTGATGAAATACCTGAACCTCGTGCAATAATAATTCCTGAAAATAAAATTGCTCAAACAATAACAATAAACGAACCTGAACCTGAACCTGAAACTGAAACTGTAACTGTAATAAAAACAGCAGATAATTCTGGCATAAGTATGGATTGTCAAACATCTTTCGATTGTTATGCTCCAAGTATTGTCACAGTAAGTGTTGGTGATGTAGTAACAATGATCAATTCTGATTCTGCTGCAGCCATGCATTCCTTTACTGCAGGAACTGTGGATGGATTTACTCCTTCACCAAGTGGAACATTTGATACTGGAATTATGAGTGCCGATGATTCATTTGAATGGATTCCAGAAAACGCAGGTGAAGTTCCATACTATTGTATGCTACACACTTGGATGCAAGGAACAATTATCGTAGAATAATTTTTACACATTTAATACTTGAAATTTATTTTATAATTTATGGCATTTGTTGTAACTGATAGTCCAAAATTTCCATGTGTTTCATGTCATACTGATTGTTGCAAGGAATATACAATCTTTGTAAATGCTCATGATGTTCATCGACTTTCAATTGGATTGAATTTGAAACCTGAAAGTTTTTTAGAATTAATTGGCGCAAAGGACTATTCTCTTGGAATTAAAGTTAAAGAGGGTTTGGTAGATCTTGCTTTAAAACAAAAAAATGGTGCATGTGAATTTCTTGAGGAAACTGATGAAGTCTTTAGATGTACTGTAAATGATTTTAAGCCTGGTGTGTGCAAATCATATCCGTTTGAAATGAAAAATGGCAAGTTATCTCAAATGAGTGATATCATGTGTCCTACTGATTGGGATCTTGCTGGCTTTAAGGAAATGATGATCCCTCATCTCAAAAAAGATGAATTAGAATGGAAGTTTTATGATCAACTTGTGAAGGAATGGAATTTCAAACATGAAGGTAAGAAACCATTGTCTGAATTTCTGAAATTTATGTTGGAACAAGTAAAATTATCTAACGTAGTGCAGTAACTTTAGTACCTTCTTCGCTAGATTCAAACTTGTAAATTTGTCCAACATTTGAATCTTCAAAAATTTCTTCATCATGGGTGATGATTAAAAATTGCATTGGTGATTGTAAGTTTGAAATTTCTGATAATTGAGATAATATTCCTACTAGTAATTTTTTCCTTTCAGCATCTAGATGTGTTGTAGGTTCATCTAGTATCATTAAATTTAGATTTGATGAGCCTAGTAAACTCGCCATTCCTAACCTTAAAGCTAATGCTATGCTTACTGATTCTCCCCCACTAAGTGATTTTAGATCTAATGTTTCTGTGTTTGAATAACACGTAATGTCTTTTTCTGATAATGATATTCTTTGAATTTTTGTATTTAGAGATGATAAATATTCTGAAGCTTTAAGAGAAATTGAATTTAGTGCCCATGATCTTAAGCTTGTGGCAACTGAACCTTTTTTATTAAAAATATTTTTTTCAATTTTTTCTAATTTTAAAATATATTCTCTCACTTGTTTTAATTCTGAAATTATTTTTTTAATTTCATTTATTTCTTTTTTAGCTAAATCTATTTTCTCTAACATTCTTCCCATTTCTTGATCAATTTGAGATAGTTCTGATTGTTTTTCCATTATTGTTTTTTTAAGATTTAAAAATTCTTCTTCTCTAAAACCTTTTGTTTCTAATTCTAATTTTAAAATATTTTCAAATATCAATTTTGCTTGATTATCTATTTGTGATATTTGTTTTAAATCACTATCATTTGTTAATGGTAATTTTTCTTTTTGAATTTGTGTTTCCTTTTGAATTTTTATTAATTCTTCTCTAGTATTGATTGAATGTGCTCTAAGTGTTGCTTCTGCGCCCTGTGTTTTTTGTACTTTTTCTAGGAATTCTTTTCTTTTTTGAGTATACATGTCTCTTTCTTCTTCTTTTAATTTGATGTCTTGTTGTAATTTGATAATTTCATCTTTGATGTGTTCTTCTTGGAAAACTGGATTTAATTTTGTTATGCCCGTCGAATCACATACTGGACATTTGTTATCTTTTAATTGTAATTTTGATGCAAGAATTTGTTTTTCTTTTAGAGATGCTATTTGATTTGATATATCTTGTATTTTTTTTAATGTCTCTTCAATTGCTTCTTCTACTTTTTGGATTTTTACTTCGAAACCTGTATTTTCTTTAATTTCTTCAAAGCAACCTTCACAATCACGTATTTTACGCTCATTTTCACTAATCTGCTGTTGAATTACTCCCTCTCTTTCTTTTACATACTTCAAAAGCTCATTTTTTCTTAATTCTAATTGATTAATTTTATCAATTTTTGGAGTTTCAATTTCTAACTCATTTTGTAATCCTTTTAGTTTTTCTTGTATTTGTTTTTGTTTTAATTCTAATTGATCTTTTTTAGGTTCTGTTTCCTTTATGTCTTGTTGGTACTTTTCAAAATTTCTTATTAAAGTTTCGATATCATTATCATTATAATTTAAATCTGTTTTAATTTTTTCACGGAATTTTTTTATATTCTCTAGCATGTATTTTGATGCAATGTCTAATTTATCTATTCCAATTATATTGTTAATTAATTCTTGTCTTTCTGTAGCCCCTAAATCAATTATTGCGTTTAACTGCCCTTGTTGTACGATTGATGCTATTTGTAATTTTTTATAATCCATTCCAATAATTTTTTCTACTTCCTCTTTCATTGATTCATTATATTGTTTTCTTTCACCTGATACAATATCTATTCTATTGTTGTTTGTTGTTTCAAAAAATTTTGCTTCAAGGTAGTTGTTACTTTTATTTTTAATTTTTCTAAATGCTTCATATTGTTTATCTCTTATTGAGAATTCTATTTTTGCATAACTCTGATTTGTTCCTCTTCTGATTAATGATTTAACATCACTTCTTTTATGTTTTCCAAATAATGCATACGTGATTGCATCAATAACACTTGATTTTCCTGCACCATTATCTCCTACAAAAATTGTTACTCCATCTTTAAATTCTAATTTTGTATCTGAATGTGATAAAAAATCTACAAGTTCAATTGATTTAATCATGGTTTTTTTCCTTTTTGAATTTTTCATAATTTTCTAGAATTATTTCTAATCCCTGTTCTGTTTGATCTTTTGATAATTTTGGTAAAAGTTCGTTTATTGCAAAATTTGCATCTTGCTCTGAATCTAATGCCTTTATTGATAGTTTGAGTATTTCGTCCTCAATTTTATTTGGTCTATCTAAAAATACTGATGACTCTGATATTTGCTTAGTTTCAATCTTCCAAAAGCATCTGATTGTTGATGAACTCAATCTTGCAATTTGTGCCTGTATGTGATCTATTTCTATATCTTCCCCTTGGATTTTTACTTCAATAATTGGTTTTTTTGTTAGACTGCTGATTTTTTCAGTAATTTCATCAATTGTTTTTTCTAATTCTTTATACTCTGTCTTAAATGAAAATTGTGGTCTAGTGTCTAATTCAATCCACTTTGGTATTGCTTCATTTCCAGAAATATCTACTTCAAAAAATCCTTTTTTGATATCTTTAATTCCTTCACTGGTTGTTAATTCAATTGATCCTGGATATACAATTGGACCTTTTAGATGATTGAATTGTTTCACGTCTTTATCATGCAAGTGTCCCATTGCATAATATGTGAAATTTTTTGGTAAATCTGTTGATTGTAATTCTCCTGCAAATTTGTTAAACTCTGTAATCCCCTGATGCAATACCAATATTTTGTGTCCTGGAAAATTCTCAATATTTTTATCTACATTGGAAAATCTTTCTTCATTTTGTGCCATTTCTGGTGGTCTAATTTTATCAAACCCTACTAACATCACTCCTTTGTATTCGATTGGTTTTCCATTTCCAATGTATTTTGAAAATCCTAAATTATGATATATGTATGGAACTGGATTTTGATGTTTAATATTGGATACATCATGTTCACCTAAAATAAAAAATGAATCGATATTATTTTCTTTTAATCGTTTTAATGCATTTGCCATTTGTAATATTGCATTACCATTTGGTTTGGGATTCTCAAAAATATCCCCTGCAAATATTACAAAATCTACCTGATCTTTAATTGATATGTCGATTGCTTGATTGAAAGCATCATACACATCTCGTTCTCTTTCATTAGAACCATACTGAACCAAACCCAAATGTGTATCTGAAATATGTGAAAATAACATTAGTCTAATAACAAATCTTTTTGAACTAATTCTTGGGTGGATTCTCCTCCAACATTTTTCATTTTATCTGCCTTTATCCAAGCTTTAGTTGCACTTTGATCTGCTCCCATTTTCTTTTCTTTAACTTCTTCAACATGAACCATGGATGGTAAATTTGTCCATTGTCCTACAAGAACTGCATCTCCTACGTTTAATGACGTCAATTGTGATATCAATTCACGACTGGTAGACTCTGTTGCTGAGGCTATCTGCCTTTGATCATCTTCTTGGATGATTTTCATTATTGCAAATGAGCCCATCTGACTGAGGATGTTTAAATCTACACTGCGTGGTCTTTGTGATACTATTGCTAAACCTACTCCAAATTTTCTTCCTTCTCTTGCAATTTTTGCAGCCCAATACTTTGCTGCAGTATCGTGATCTTTTGGAATGAATACGTGGGCTTCTTCAAGAATTATGAAAACTGGTTCAAAGAATTTGTAATCTTTTTGTTTTTTTGATTTTCCATGTTTTGCAATGGTTGCATTTTTTCTGTCTTTTAGTAATTGTTGTAAATAAAATCCCATTGCAACATTTGCTTGTTTTTCTGATAACTCTGAAATGTTGATTATGTTTGTATATCCTTCTTTTATGTAGTCCATAGGATTTCCAATTTCTGGATCTAGGATATCATCAAATCGTCTCTGTGCATCTTCTATGATGTCTTGCACTCTATATGCTGATGTTCTAATTTCTTTTAATTTTTTATCTTCTGAATTTACAAGTGAAGCTACTTCGTATTCTAATTTATTCCAAAATTCTCCTGCCTCTTTTACTTCTTGTGTGAATGACATTCTTAAAACCCGTTGTTGAACATCTGCATTCTCTCTAATTTCTAGAACGTCTGAAAATTGATCTGCTTCAAGTAATCTTGGATTAATTTTTGCATCAATTACATTCACATTTGGAATGTTTAATGTTGTGTAATCATTATGATAATCAAAAATTATTACTGTTCCCTTTACTTCTGAAATTTTTTTAGTAATTAATGAAACTAAATTACTTTTACCCATTCCTGTCATTGCCAATATTCCTAGATGCCTTGAAACAATTTTATCCAAATTGATTTTAGCTTCAATTTTTTTATTCCTTAACAAATTTCCAATTTTTAACCACCCCTCTTTTTTTGGACTAAAAATTTCTTCTAAATCTTGATTCGTTGGCTGTGTAATTTCCGTGCCTGGAATCGGTGGAATTGCTGGAATAATTGATTGACCTTTACGTAGATTTTCTAAAAACCCTAAAATCCCTATGTATGCCGTGAATGTCTTATCTCTTTTATTGATGTCTGCAATTTCTGTACTTTCTTCTGCTTCATGAAAATTTTTAACATCTGTAAATGCTGCACTTGACACTGATGATCTTTCCACTAATCCTAAAATTTCTCCCTCATCTATACTGATTTTGATATATTCACCAACTGATAATGATCGTGATGTAATTGCTGTTACTGATGTAGGCTTTGACTCTCCCACTACAAAACCTAAACTCAACCTAATACCTCCCTTGAACCAATTTCATTACTTAATCCTAACAAACTAACCATTTTTCCAAGTTCTTTGTCTGATATTTTACAGTTGTTGTGTGCAAGTTTTAGTGAATATGGGTATCCGCCTACACTAGTTTTAAACAGTTTATTCATTATTGATTTAACTTCATCATTATCGTGTTTTCCTCCTAAAAATTCTAATTTGATTATTGGAGTTGAATCACTTAATCTTACAAATGTTGATGAGATTATTTTGTCTTGACCATAATTTTTTTCTACAAATACTTCACTAAAACCTGGGCCATTTGTAACATGATTATAATAAAAAATATCTCCAGCTAGTGAACCTAAATTTTCAAACTGTTTTTTTGTATTTGATGTTTTTGCAATAAATATGACGTTTTTCTTTTTATTCATTGTTTTTACAACTTGTGCATCTAGTGCTGATTGTCTTGTCATAAATTGTGAATGAAGTGAACCATCCATTAATACTAAATCCACCTCATCAACTGTTTTTTCACATGCATCAATTTCCATTTTACTTGCAATTCTTGAAAGATCTATATCTGAACCTAACCCTGAATCGTGTAAATCTACAAGAACTTCTCCATCTGTTTTTATTGAAACTGCCGTAGTCGCCCACAACTCAATTCCTTGAAATTTGGTATTGTTGAAACTACTATCAATACCCGCCGTAATCACGTTTTCTTTGGTAGGTGTAAACTCATTCCAATTTGCTTGTGCTTTTTGTAAAATTTGCTCAAATTTTGGACCTTTTAATATGGATAGCATTTTTTCCCTGTTGATTATTGCATCTTTGTATACTGTATTGAGCACAACAATAGTTAGTTGGTTTGAATAAAATCTTTAGGTTGCGTTAAATTTTGACAAGAATGTGGATGTTTATCCTCTATTGTAATGGAAATCAAAATTATCTAGAAACACCGTGAGAATGTTCCTAGACGTTAGTCTACTGTTTTTTGAAATAGTTGACTAACCATTGTACTCATTTAGTTTCGTATAAATCCTGTTTTCTAATCTATTGTTTTTGGCCATTTTTAGACTAGAATTAATTAAGAGATCTTTTTTAATATGATTACTTGAAAAAAATTGGTTTACTTGGATGTGGTGTTATGGGTACTCAAATTGCACTTGCAATTGATTCTGGTAAGATACCTGGAATTTTGACTCATGTTTATGATGATTCTAAAGAAGCTTCTATTACACTTGTTTCAAAATTAAAAAATAAACCTGAAATAGTTGAAAATTCTCATTTACTGTCATCTCATTCTGTAAATATTGTAGTTGAAGCTGCATCTCAAAATGCTGTACGTGATGATGGATTAAGTATTTTACAAAATAAACGTGATTTTATGATTATGAGTGTTGGTGCATTACTAGATGAATCAATTTATGATATTTTGTATGATGCTTGTGCACATTTCAAAAAAACAATTTTCCTTCCTTCAGGTGCAATTGCTGGTTTGGATGGATTAAAATCAATTAAACATGAATTAGAATCTGTATCTATTACTACAACAAAACATCCTCGTTCATTAGAGGGCGCAAAGTTTTTTGAAACTTCTGAAATTAATTTAGATTCAATTACTTCATCCACAATAATTTTTGAAGGTACTGCTCGTGATGCTGTTTCTTTGTTTCCAGCAAACATCAATGTAGCAGCACTTGTATCTTTATCTGGAATTGGAAGTGATAGTACATCTGTAAAGATAATTGCAGATCCTAATACTGATAAAAATACTCATCATATTGAGGCGATAGGAAAATCTGGAAAAATGACTTTTACTATTGAGAATATTCCAGATCCTGAAAATCCTAAAACTAGTAGATTGGCTATTTTATCTGCAATTGAAACCTTGAGACAATACTGTTCTGATGATATTCAAATTGGTACCTAAATGGCAAAACTTGCCACATTTACAGACTTTTTAGAAAATTATAGACTACTTCCTATTCTTTAAATTTACACATATTCAATTTTTTATGAATCATGTTAGTTCAAGATACTTCATTTCTAAAAAATGAGATTATGAGACTAAAAAAAGAAAAGGATGTTGTAATTTTGGCTCATAATTATGAAATTCCTGATGTCCAGGATGTAGCTGATTTTACTGGTGATTCTCTTGGATTGTCTAGATTGGCTGCATCAGTTAATCAGAAAACAATCCTGTTTTGTGGTGTACATTTTATGGCTGAAACAGCTGCAATTATCAGTCCTGAAAAGAAAGTACTATTGCCTTCTTTAGAAGCTGGTTGTTCTTTATCTGATTCAATTACTGTTGATGAATTACGAAATTGGAAAAGTCAACATCCAAATGCTATTTCTGTTGGCTATGTTAATACGACTGCTGAAATTAAATCTGAACTTGATTATTGTTGCACCTCTTCAAATGCTGTAAATGTTGTAAAAGCAATTCCTAAAGATAAAGAAATCCTGTTTTTACCTGACATGTTTCTTGGTTCTTATGTAGCAAAAATGACTGGAAGAAAAAATATGCGTATTTGGGCTGGTGAATGTCATGTACATGCAGGAATCACTCCTGAAGATGTCACTAAAAAATTAAATTCAATGCATGATGCTGAATTTGTTATTCATCCTGAATGTAGTTGTACAACTCCTATGATGTATGATGTTGCTGATGGTAGTTACAACGATAATAAAGTTTCAATTCTTTCAACTGAGGGAATGTTAAATCATGTAAGTAAATCTAAATCCAAGAATTTTGTTGTTGCCACTGAAACTGGAATATTGTATCGAATGAAAAAAGAAAATCCTGATAAGACATTCATTCCAGCATCTGAAAAAGCTGAATGTCAGTATATGAAAATGATTACTCTTGAAAAAGTATATGATGCTTTGATAAATGAGAAAAATGTCATCACTGTCCCTAAAAAAATTGCAGATAAAGCTCGTTTAGCAATTAATAGAATGCTTGAAATCAGTTAATTTGTGATTATTTTGGTCGGATTATTTAGTAAAACTCCTGAAGATATTGCATCCAAAAAAAATATTGAACAATTTAAAAAATTTAAAAAACTTGTAAAGAAAAAAAAATATCCTGAAGCCCTAAAATTGGGATTGGATTATCTAGAAAAAGTTCCTTACAGTCATGATACCTTATTTACGCTTGGAGGAATCTATTATTTAAAAAACAAATATCGTACTGCAATTTCATTTTTTGATAGAGCACTTGAGACTGGGGACTCTGATGTTGAGGTTTTACTTTTGAAGGCATATTCCCATCAAAAATTACAAGAAAATTCAATTGCAATTGACTGTTGCAAGAAAATTCAGGACCTTGATCCAAAAAATAAATCTGTGTTTAATTTGATATCTGAATTGAATTCTTAGATTTCTAAACTAACGTCAATTCCTTTTACTGAATTGGTTATACTGCCAATGGATATGATATCTACCCCTGTTTTACCGTACTTTGATATGTTTTTAGAATTTATTCCTCCTGATGCTTCTAATAAAATATTTTTTCGTAATTTTTTATTTCTGAGAATTTTAATCGTTTTAATGATTTGAGTTGGAGTAAAATTATCCAACATAATTATTGTTGCCCCTTCTTGTGCAGCAAGAATTGCATCTTGTGTATTTTCAACTTCTACTTCAAATTTTTTATATTTTTTTTTGGTTTTTTTAATTAGTGATAGTAATGATTGTTCTACTGCTATGTGATTGTCCTTGATCATTACCATTTCGTCTAATCTCAATCTATGTTTTTTACCTCCACCAATTTCTACAGCCTCCTTATCAAAATATCTTAATCCTGGTGCTGTTTTTCTTGTTGCATACAATTTTGTTTTACTTGGGATTTTTTTAACAAGTTCATTTGTTTGTGTTGCAATCCCACTCATCCTTGTTATGATATTTAATGCAGTTCTTTCACATGTCAAAATTTTATCTGCGTTTCCTGTTATTTTCATGATTATTTGATTTGGTTTAATTTTTGAACCGTCCTTGGTTATGATTTTGGCTTTACATCCTTTGAGTGCAAAAATTTCCTTTGCATATTTTAAACCTGCAATAACCGCACTTTCTCTTGAAATAATATCTGCTGAAATTTTTTTCTTTGATAATAATGCGCTTGTAATGTCTCTTTTACCAATATCTTCAGTAAGAAATTGTGCTAATTGTTTTTTTGAATTGAATGACAATATTATGATTAAATGTTAATATGATTTTAAAGATTTAGAAATCTTCTATGTTACTTTAACTGCATATTTGCCATTACCTGTAATTTTTAATGTATTTGCAATTTCTGAAGTTTCATGATTAACTATTAGTACAACTCCATTCCAATCTGGTGTTAAATCTGATGATTTACAACCTGGACAAACTTTTTCTGTTGTTACACGTTTACATTTTCTGCATGCCATTTCTCGTGCCATTTTAACTAGCCTCTACTTTTGCTGGCTCACTTGAACCATCAGCTTTTTTAATTTCTTCTTCAATCCATTCATCTGCCCCGAGGAATGGTTGTCTACATGTAATTCCAATTTTACCCATTGCAGCTGCTTTACCTAAAGATACTGCAGTAATTCTTGCACGAAGTGTAGAACCAACTTTTAATGTTCTTCCACTTTGATTAGCTAAAATTAATCCCATTTTTACATCACTCTTTAGATAATCATCCATAACTTGTGATAAGTGTAATAATGCATCAGTTGGACCAATCCTAACAAATGCCCCAAAGTCTGTAATGTCTACGATTTCACCTTGAACAATTTCTTGTAATTTTGGATAAAATGTAAGTGCTTCAAATTGTACTTTGTGGAATGTTCCGCCATCTCCAGCAATCATTTTTCCCATTTCGTCAACTTTGGCATCTAAAATCATAATGATGTAGCCTAATTCTGCATTAATCATACTCTCGTATTTCTCTTTGAGGATGTTGACTGCAGCTTTTTTGAGCGTAGTTCCAAATAAGCTTGGGGGAATCCTAACAACATCAACTAGGGTAGATATAGAAAACACTATTTTATTTTTCTTGAATTTCAATTTATGAATCTTTGGGTGATTTGACTTGAATTTCTAAAGATTTTGATGATTTTTCAAAAAAATCACAATTTTTTTCCACATCTGACTTATCTTTAAATATTGTATCTTGATTTTTTGATGCAATGGTTGGCATAGATCAAGTTCTTGAAAAACTTAGTACTGTCATTGATCCTGATTTAAAAAAAGATATTGTTTCAATGGGTATGATTAAGGATTTAGAACTTAATGATGGTGATCTTAAATTTACTTTAGAATTAACAACTCCTGCATGTCCTTTCAATGTTGAAATTGAGGATGATGTAAGAAAAGTAATTGCTGAACTTTCAGATTTGAAAAATTTTGATTTGAATGTAACTGCAAAAGTGATGGAAGGACGTTCACTTGATGCTGATACTCAAATGGCAACTGTCAAAAATATTATTGGTGTTGCTAGTGGAAAGGGAGGAGTAGGTAAATCAACTGTTTCATTAAATTTAGCTTTAGCATTATCTCAAACAGGGGCTAAAGTTGGTTTACTTGATGCAGACATCTATGGACCAAGTATTCCATTGATGTTAGGTATGAAAGATGGTTCTATGGAAGTTGAAGATAATAAACTCCAACCTGCAGATTGTAATGGACTAAAAGTTGTATCTTTTGGTTTCTTTGCAGACCAATCAAATCAAGCTGCAATTTATCGTGGCCCAATTATTTCTGGAATCTTGAAACAATTTTTAGTTGATACTAATTGGTCTGAATTAGATTATCTTATTGTTGATTTGCCTCCTGGTACTGGAGATATTCCATTAACCCTTGCACAAACAATTCCTATTACTGGTATTCTTGTCATTACAACTCCTCAAGATGTTGCAAGTAATGTTGCCGTTAAAGCAGTTTCAATGTTTGAAAAATTAAACGTTCCAATTATTGGTGTAATTGAAAACATGAGTCATTTTATTTGTCCAAGTTGTGATGAAAAACATTACATCTTTGGTGATGGCGGTGCAAAGAAAATTAGTGAACAATTTAAAATTCCATTCTTAGGTGAAATTCCATTAAATTATGGAATAATGTCTGGCTCTGATTTGGGAAAACCCATCATGAGTACTCATGTTGATTCTCCAAGTGCTGAAGCCTTTAGGGTTAGTGCAAAAAATGTCGCAGCCCAATGTAGTATTATTGCATCTAATCTTCAAGAAGAAATGGAATCTGAAGCTTCTAATGTTGAATCTTCTGATGATATTTCTACATCTGAAAACATCACTTCCTAGTTTCGATTCCTGTGAAATTACCTGATTCTCTAAGAAATCAATTGAAAACTCCTTTAGGAATATTATTGCCAATTGGTCAGGATAATCAAGAAAATATTCAAAAATATCTTTCAGATGATTCTTACATTATCACAGTTGGCGATAGGACTACTGAAAAAATGATTGAATATGGTATAATTCCATCATTACAAATCATTGATGGTTTTGAAAAAAGACAAAAACGAGAATTTCCAAAACTTGGAAATGCATCTGAATTAATCATTGATAATCCTGCAGCTGAAATTACTTTACAAAGTATTGAAATAATTAAAAAAGCATTTACACTTACTCCTCCTACCAGATTAACTGTAAATGGTGAGGAGGATTTGCTGGTATTGCCTGTTTGTATCCATGCACCAAAAAATTCAGTTGTTTTGTATGGTCAACCCAATAAAGGACTAGTTTTAGTTGAAATTACTGCAGAAATTAGAAATAAAGCACAAACATTACTTGATATGATGAAGTAATTGGGGTGTGATGAGACGGTGGCTGTATGATTGATGATTACCCCACATAACCTCTGACCCTCTTTATTCATATTTTTGTAGAATCAAAATCAACCAAATATCTTACAACAATTGACATTTGAAGATAAACATAGATTTCTTAACAAATAATTATGAAATTAGATCCTGATCTTAAATTAGAAATATTAGAAAAAGTTGGAATTTATTCTCAAAGATTTTCTATTTCTGAACCAATACTTTTGTTAACTACTAAGGAGGTTCTTGATGCACCTCGAGAAATGACTGAGGGTAGACGTACATCAGCTTACAAATATTATGGTGTATCCTATCTTCAACACAATTTGGTTTTCATTAATGTAAGAAAAATTCCTGATGAAAAAACCCTTGAAAATACACTTGTTCATGAATTGATTCATATGCGATTTCCTTATCTTGCCCATGGAAAAAGATTCAACAAATTGGTCCGTCAAGGGCTTCGTGGCAAAACATTTTCAGCATATAAAGAAAGAAGTAAAATTCACTCTCTTTGATTTATATTTACAAGAAATTTGCAAATCCAATATACTATGGAATTTGCTGAAATTCTTCCGTTTATCTGTGGAATTGCATCATTTTTGGTAGCCGGTGGCTTGGTTGTTTGGATTACCAAACAACCTTCTGGTACTAAAGGAATGATGGATATATCAAACGCTGTTAAAGAAGGTGCATCAGCATTTCTAAAACGTGAAATGAAAATTATTGTTCCTGTTGCAATTGCTCTTTCAGTAATTATTGGTGCATTTTTGCAACCATCAAATGGAATTGCATTTGCTGTTGGTGCAGCACTATCTGCAGTTGCTGGAATTATCTCATTAAAAATTACAGTTAAAGCCGCAGTAAGAGCTGCAAATCTTAGTAGCGATGGTCTTGGTAAGACTTTTGCTATGGCATTTAGAGGTGGGGCTACAGTTGGTTTAGTAGTTCCCGCAATGGCTCTTTTAGCAATTACTGGTTTGTACTTAATTTACCCTGATCCAATTACTATTGCTGGAGTTGGAATTGGTGCTAGTCTTATTGCATTATTCATTAGAATTGGTGGTGGTATTTTCACAAAGGCTGCAGATATGGGTGCAGACTTGGTAGGAAAAGTTGAAGCAAATATTCCTGAAGATGATCCTAGAAACCCTGCAACAATTGCAGATAATGTTGGTGATAATGTTGGTGATGCAGCAGGAATGGGTTCTGATGTTTATGAATCTTATATTGTTACAATACTTGCAGCATTACTCATTGCAGCATTAATTGGAGCACCAAACTTTTTCCTTTACCCAATACTAATTGGTTCATCTGGAATGATTGCATCCATCATTGGTGTTGTAATTGTTGGTTCAAAAGGTGTAACTGATGTGATGAAACCTCTTAATCGTTCCTTTTATGTTTCAGCAGCTATTGCAATTGCATTAAACTATGTCTTTATCACACAATTCATTGATCAATCTTCAACTGCATATGCTTTGTTTGGTACTACTGTAATTGGTGTCATACTAGTTCCTGTTATTCAAAAAATTACTGACAATTACACCAGTTACAAAAAAGGTCCAGTAAAAGAAATTGCTGATTCTGCAAAATGGGGATACGCTTCATTAACATTAATGGGAATTATCAAAGGAATGCAATCCACAGGACCATTTATGATTGCATTAGTTGTTGCAATTATCATATCTTATTCAATTGCCTCTTCTGCAGCTCCTGAAGGTGCAGACCCAATACTTTATGGTATTTTTGGAACTTCTTTGACTGCCATGGCAATGTTAAGTCTTGCAGGAATTGTTCTTAGTATTGATGCCTTTGGACCAATTGCAGATAATGCTGGTGGTATTGTTGAAATGACTGGAATGGGTGAAGAAAATCGTAAAGTTACCGATGAAATTGATGCAGTTGGAAATACGACTAAAGCTGTTACTAAGGGATTTGCAATTGCAAGTGCTGCGTTAGCTGCATTAGCCATGATTCAGGCATTTCAATTTGAAGCTGCACATGTATTCGAAGGTGTTTTAGAATTAAATTATAGTTTAACAAATCCTGCCATCGTTGTTGGATTATTAGTTGGTGGTTTGATTCCATTTATCATCACTGGTCAATTAATCAATGGTGTATCTAGAGCTGCAGGTAAAATGGTAGATGAGGTTAGACGACAATTCAAAGCTGATTCTGGTATTCTTGCTGGAACTTCCAAACCTGATTATGCAAAATGTGTAGATATCGCAACTGTAGCTTCAATTAAAGAAATTTGGAAACCTGCACTTGTCGCAATTGTTTCTCCTATCATTCTTGGTATTTTGTTAGGTCCAACTGCAGTAGCTGGATTATTGATGGGTGCTGTTGTTACTGGAATTTTGTTGGCATATCACTTAGCAAACACTGGTGGTGCATGGGATAATGCAAAGAAGTTAGTTGAAATGAATGGTGAGAAAGGTTCTGAAGTTCACAAAGTTGCAGTTGTAGGTGATATTATTGGAGACCCTTACAAGGATACAGCTGGACCTGCACTTAACACTGTAATTAAATTACTTAACACAATAGCAATTGTCTTTGTATCTGCATTTGTCGCAATACTTACAATTTAATTATTTTATTCAATTACCTATCTTATTTAAAAAATATTTTTTAGTTCATTTACAACCTTAGAACAACATCATGAAATTTCATATATAGTATAATACTTTGTTAGTTGAAACAAAATAGATTTGGTGCGCTTGGTCTGCCATAGACGTGAGTTTGTATCCAGATCATGAGTACTGGAAACATTGGAATCAATGATAGTAATCTGATTAACCGACCGAGGGATTATTACTATTGGCATTTATTTCTAATTCTTTTCCGGTACTCTTTTTAGATTTTTGTAATAAGTTTCAGTAATCACCTGTTGTTTTTTAAAGAATTTTTTTTAATTATAATTATGAAAAATCAATGTGATTTTTGTAAAAAATCCATTAAAACACAAGATATTCATTGTAATAGTTGTATAAAGAATCATCAAATTTGTTCAACATGTTTGGTGGAATATAAACAAGAAATGAAAATTAAACCTGTTAGAAAACATACTCTTTATGAAAGTAATTTGAAAAAATGGGCATAATTGTAAATTAATCTTAAATTTTTTTTCGTAAAAAAGAAAAAAAAATGTTTAAGGACAGCCTTCCATCTTTTGAATGAAATAACCTTTTTCCTTAATTGCCTGTTCTACAGGCTCTGGGCAAGATTGTGAGTGGCAAAATGTACATTCATTTTGTGTCATTTCTGCTTCTCCTTCTCCTATTTCTTTCAACCATTCCTTACCAAATTCAATTGCTTTAGGATGATCTTTTTCACCAGTAATTACATCAAAGTGCATGGTGTGACCATCTGCTGCTTTGACATAAGTGTCGTATACGTGAATTTCCATATTTGTTATTGAAAAAGGGGATATTTAATCCAAAAGATGACTCTATGTGCTTATAATGATGTACGTCATTTTTCTTCAATTTGAATTTCTACACTATCTGATTCAAGAATAAATGCTCTGAAGTTTTTATTTATTCCTGAATAAATTATCCATGTCACTGGATTACTTTGCATAAATTTTTTATCTGTATTTGAAGGAAATGCATCTGAATTAGGATGTGAGTGAAATATTCCTATAATATCCATTTTTTTATCTTCAGCAATTTTGTATCCTTCTATTAGTTGTTCATTTGAAATTGTAAAATTTACTGGTGATCCCTCAATATTTTCTGTTAAAAATATATCTAGAACTTCATTATTTTTACCAAATAATATTGCACATGCTTCATTTGGTTTCTGATTTTCTGAATATTGTGATAGAAGTTTTTTATCTGATTGTTTTAGAATAATTTTCTGCAAATCTACTCTACGTTAACGGTTCCAATCATCCATGGATGTAAAATACAATAATAATCGTAATTCCCTACGTCTGTAAATGTAAATTGATATTTATCTCCCAAGTTTAATATCTGTGAATCAAATACTCCATCAGCTCCGTTTGTTGGACTTCCAGATGTTGCTGTATGCATTGCTGCATCTTCATTTATCCATTCAACTGTTGTTCCAGTTGAAATATTGATTGTTTCTGGATCATAGAATATTTTTCCATCCTCTGGAATTGCTGCTCCTTCTGGAATTATAATTTTAGTTGCTTCTTTTGGTGCTTCTACAACTAATGTTGCAATCATCCATGGGTGAACTATGCACAAGTATTCGTATTCCCCAATTTCTAATTCAGTTGTATCTAAAGTGAATGTTTCTCCTGCACTGATTAAACTCGAATCAAATGTTTCACCGTAATCAATTGAACTGGTAACTGTATGTGGTGCAATGTCTGCATTAGTCCAAACAACTGTATGTCCTTGTGTTACAATTGCTCTATCTGGACTATAATCTGGATTGCCTTCTTGTGCTGAATCTTTAAGAATCTCAATTGCAAATATTGGTCCTGTAACAACATCTTCCATTGCATGTTCATCAATGATTTCTTCAGCTAATTCTGCTTCTCCTTCACTCATTGATCCAGCTGTCACCCAAATGACTAATCCACTAGCAACAGCCAATCCTAATACTAGTCCAATTGGTTTAATGCTTCCTGGTTTTTTCATTGCAATATATCCAATTGCTAGGGCTGGAAGTGCAACTGCTAATAAAATTAGTACTACTGTAAGTGTAAAGTCTGAAGTATTCATAGTAATTAATGCATAAATTCCAAATCCTAATGCTATTGTTACAATTACCAAAGTTGTTATTTTGGCTTTCTTACTTGTTGAAATGCCTCCATCTAAGATTCCTACTGATAGGAAAATTAACCCTACAAACATGGTGAGACCTGTTAATGCATGCATTCCATCGATGAATGTATGTGCAATACCTGCATATGACAATATGAGACCTGCTAATCCTATGCCTGTCAAGCCCATTCCTGGCATCATTAGGTCCCAATTACTCATTAAAATAAGCTGGTAGGGGTGAGATACTTATTCCTTTTGAAATATAATAGATCTACAACAAGGAATAAAACGGCTTTGTAATTGGGTAGAGTAAATTGGGAATTAATGAAATCATAGAGATATCAAAACCAAGAATTGTTGTTCTTTTAGTAATTACTGCAATTACATCCATGTATGCTGCAAGCAAATTAGTTTCTGGTTCTCCTCAACTTGAATATCTTGATTACTTGCATATTATTGTGGCAGGAGCTTTGGCGTCTGCTGGTTCTAGTGCATTAAACCACTATTATGATAAAGACATTGATCCTAAAATGAGTAGAACTAGTTCTAGACCTATTCCATCTGGACGGATGAATGCATCCAATGTATTGTTATATGGATTAATTGTAAGTTGTGTTTCTGTAATTTATGGATTCTTTGCACTTAATGCCGTATCTGCTTTCTTTATTGCAGTGGGAATATTTTCTTATGTTGTAATTTACACAGTTTGGTTAAAACGTAGAAATACTTCTAATATTGTAATTGGTGGAATTGCTGGTAGTGCTGCAGCTTGGGCTGGATGGTCAGCTGCCACTGGTAGTATGGATTTATTGGGATTTTTAGTTGGATTCTTGGTATTTGTTTGGACTCCTTCTCACTTTTGGTGTCTTGCCATGAAAATGAAAGATCAATATGCACAAGCTGAAGTTCCAATGTTGCCTGTTGTAATTGGAATGCAAAAAACATCTAAATTTATTTTGGGAAATACTTTGCTCCTAATTCCGTATTCTTTGATATTGATATTGATTCCTGATGGACTGGGAATTGTATATGCTGTAATTGCATCTGTATCTGGTGGATTGATGCTTGTATATCATTACAAATTAACAAAAACACCTACCTCTGAATTTGCTTGGAAAGCATACAAAGTTACTGCTCCATATTTAACAATAATTTTTGTTGCCGTTGCATTGGATGCCGCATTTCATATCCCTTTAATTTGATATTTTAAATTATTTATCTAAACCTGGGAAACTTGCTTCATAATCTTTTTCCATTATTTCTTTATTTTGTTTTTCAATTGGGTCTTCTTCTTTTTTAATTACTACTAATTCAATTCGACGTTCATCTTTTGTAAACCATGCTACCTTGATAAGACCTAGAATTTCTAAATCTAAAAGTAATTTGTTAAATTTATCTTCTGGTATGTTTAATCCGTCTTTTGTTAGGCTTTTGTAAAGCTCAATATCCGTTAGTGAATTTACTTCTTTTATTTTATCGTATACTGTATTTCGTAGTGGTATTGTCATGATTAACCGTAAAATGCTTTATCTCCTGTCTTGGGTACTACGTTAGATATACTTTCTCTTATTGTATTGTACCATTGATCTACTTCTTTACTAATTGATGGTTTTACTTGTTTTAAACTCGTTGCAAAATCGTGACTAGAAATTTTTGATGAGTTATTTCTCATTGCATGTACTGCTGCTTCTCTGCATAATGCTGCTAAATCTGCACCCGTGTAGCTTTGTGTCGCAATTGCAATTTCTTGTAATTTGACATCATTAGATAATGGCATTTTTTTTGTTAAAATTTTGATGATTTCTAATCTTCCTTTTTCATCTGGAGGTGAAACATAAAGAACTAAGTCCAGTCTACCTGTTCTTAATAATGAATTATCTATGATGTCTGGTCTATTTGTAATCCCTACCACTGCAACTCGTGAAGATATACCTTCTTCTATCTCTGTTAATAATTGACTTAGAATTGTTTCACCTACTCCTCCTTCTCTTGATTTTATTTTAGCTAATGCATCTAATTCATCAAAAATTACTACACATGGTGATGATGCTTTTGCTTTTCTAAATATTTCTCTCACTGCTTTTTCTGATTCTCCCATCCATTTTGAAATAATCTCTGGACCTCTAACTAAAATCATGTTTGCTCCTGTCTCTGTTGCAACTGCTCTTGCAAGTAATGTTTTTCCACATCCTGGTGGACCGTAAATTAAAGCTCCTTTTGGTGGCTTAACTCCCATTTTTATAAATTTATTTGGTTCTTTTATTGCTGTGATTAAATTATCTGTTAGTGATTTTTTGATTTCATCTAAACCCCCTACGTCATGCCACCATATTTTTGGTCTTTCTACATAAAATTCTCTCATTGCAGTAGGAACCACTTCGTGCATTGCATCGTAAAAATCAATTAATTTGATTTGCATTGATTGTAACACTTCAGATGATATTTTTTCAGTTTCCAGATCAATTTCTGGTAGGTATCTTCTGATTGATTTCATAGCTGCTTCCCTACATAGTGATTTTATATCTGCCCCAGTGTATCCGTGTAATTCTGATGACAAGTCTTTTAGATCTATATCTTCACTAATTGGCATTCCTCGTGTATGAATTTGTAAAATTTCATATCTTCCATCTTCATTAGGTACAGTAATTTCAAATTCTCTATCAAATCTACCTGGTCTTCTAAGAGCTGGATCTACACTATCTGGTCTGTTGGTTGCACCTAAAACAATAACGTTTCCTCTATCTGTCAGTCCATCCATTAATGCCAATAATTGTGCTACCACTCTTTTTTCAACATCCCCATACGCCTCTTCTCTTTTTGGCGCAATAGCATCAATTTCATCAATGAATATTATACTTGGAGATTTGTCTTTTGCTTCTTTGAAAATATCTCTTAACTTAGCTTCTGTTTCACCATAATATTTATTCATAATTTCTGGACCATTAATTGGAAACATATTGGCTTCTGATTCACTTGCAAGAACTTTTGCAAGTAATGTTTTCCCACATCCTGGTGGACCATAAAGTAAAATTCCACTATGTGGTTCTACTCCTAATCTGGCAAATAATTCTGGATGTCTTAATGGCAATTCTACAATCTCCCTCATTGCTTTAGTTTTTTCTTTTAGTCCTCCAACTTCTTCATATGTCACTCTAACTTTTCTGTCGATGGTCGTCTCTGTTGAAATACTCAATTCAGTTGTTTTGTCTATTTTGATTATTCCTTTTGGTATTGTTTTTGTAATTTTGAAATCCATGGAATTTCCTAAAATCATTACAGCAATTTCATCTCCATGTGCAATTGGTAATCCTTTTAGTCTATTTTTTACAAAATCTGTAAATTCTTTATCTACTGTGACTGAATCATTTAATGGTGTTAGTGTTATTGTTTTTGCAATTTTTGATGCCACTTTTCTAATTTTTACAATATCGTTTAGTGTTCCTCCTACATTTTTTCTTGTTTGTCCATCAATTCTAATTATGTCTGGAAATTTTTCATCTTCATCTACTGGCCAAATAACTGCACAACTAGTTCTTGAACCCATTATTTCAATAACGTCTCCTGGTTCTGCTCTTAGAAAATCCATTGCCTCTGGGCCTACTCTGGCACGTTTCTTGCCTACGTCTCTTTGTTTTGCTTCACCAATTCTCATTTGCAAAGGCTCTTCTTTGCGGACCAAAAAACCACTTAATTCCTGTTATGTTAATTACGGCTCATGCTAAGTACTTCAAATTCACTGACGCCCTCAACTGCTCTTACGGTATCTTCTAGTGAATCCATCTGTCCTTCTTTATCTTCTAATACAAATTCTGTCTTTAAACACTCCAATCCAAAAGCTAATGGTTCTTTTGCATGTCGTTTCAAAGTAATTCCATCTTTTAGTGATGTTTTTACATTTTCAGCTAATTTATCTAAATCCACTTCCATTCCTGTTGGAAGAACTTTTGCTATTAAAATAATATCTGCCATTTTGTTTAAGGTCCTTGAAAATTACATGAGGAACAGGTATAACTTCTTGCTGCTTCTCTGCAACTTTCACATCTCCAAATAATGTCTACCCCACATTCAGGGCAATTGAGTTTTACACATTTATCATTAGGCATAATTGGTCTGTTACAGCAACTACATGTTGGTAATGATATAGTGGATGACATGCTCAAATTTTCTGTAAACATCATTTATACCTTGCTTAGAATCTGTATAGATTTTAATTCCATATTTTTTTGAGCTCACCACTGATTAATGTTTGAGCTGTTTTTAGCGAACCTTTCATTCCTAGTAATTTTATGATTGAACTTGTATGAAAATCAAAATCATCTTTTTCTGAAATTTCATTAGTGATTTCTGGAGTAATTGATTCAAATAGTTTATTGATTGTTTGATTGTTGATTCTTTCTAATATTTTTCTCGCCAATAGTTGTTTTTCAAATTCTTTTCCAAACCTTTCTGTCCATTTTTTTTGGTAGTTATGAAGATCTGAAATTTCATTTGTTTTTAAAAATTTAGATATTGCTTGTCCTGCATAAACTCCTCCCATACCACTTGTAAAAATTCCACCAGCTGTAGTTGGTTTTGCTTGTCCTGCTGCATCTCCTATGATTACTGTTTTATCCTCTACAAATTTTTCAATTGGTCCTTTAATCCAAATCGGTGCATATATTTTTCTAATAGTTGAAAAATTTCCTCTCTCTTTCAGAATTATATCTAATGCTTCTGATACATTGATTCCTCTTCCTGCTACTCCTACCTTTCCTTTTCCTTGATCTGATGGAATTATCCAAGCAAAAAATCCTGGGTATTTTTCTTGATCAAAAATTACTTCAACTTTTCCTTTCTTTATCCAGTCTGCATAAATTTCATATTGTGCTGATGATAAAATTCCAGTTCTATCTTTATGTATTAATGATGACACTCCTCTAGCATCTACAAAAATTTTACAATCAATTTTTTCCTCATTGGTTCTAATTCCTGTGTCTGTAATTTCTTGAAAACTTGTTCTGACTTTAATTATTGCTCCATTTTTTTGAGCTTGAAATGCAATTTGTTTATCTAATTCTCTTCTACTAATCTCTACTACTTTTTGTTTTTTTGAATTAATTGTAAAACTATTTCCATTTGGTGATGTAATTTTTGCAGATTCTATCATATGATCAAAAGTTTTTCTAAATGGTATTATTCCTAATTCTTCTAACCCTGCAACACTGACTAGTCCTCCACAATGTTCTGGTGTCCCTATTTCATAATCTTCTTCAATTACTAACACTGAATATCCTTCTGCAGATATTTCCCTGGCAGATAATAATCCCGCAACACTTCCTCCTGCAACTACTACATCATAGTACATAGATTTTGGTTCTTTGTCAATTATTTAATTCCAAAGTTTTTCATTGTGCCTATACTTGATAATGTTATGGGAGACATTAAACAAGTAATTGTAGTTAGAACTGATCTTGATATGGGTAGGGGTAAGATAGCTGCACAAGTAGGACATGCTTGTGTACTTGGTGCTGAACATGTTCGAAAGTCTCATCCTGAATGGTGGTCTGAATGGTGGGGAGGACAAGAAAAAGTCGTTGTCAAAGTTTCTGGAATTAAAGAATTACAGGAAATAAAAAGACATGCTATAGATTTGAATCTCCCTTGGTCTGAAGTTTCTGATGCTGGACATACACAATTAGCTCCTGGCACAACAACTTGCATTTCAATTGGTCCTGCACCTGAAAATCTAATTGATAAAATAACTGGTGATTTAAAATTACTATAATTTACTGGGAATGAGATATTAACAGTATTATCTAAAAAAACTTGTGAAAAAACAGGTTAAAGGATATTTGGCATTTGCTTTTCTAGGTGGAATTATGTTAACATCTGGTGTACTTGTTGCAATGACTGGATATGATCCTGATGTGGATTATGCTGCAGTGGATGATCCTGAAGTCACCATAACTGGAACTCCCGCTGATAATTTTCCTGATGAGCAAAGAACTACTTTTTGTAGCTCTGGTGGAGATGCCAAGTCAACTAATTATGTTAATGAATATGTGATTCCTACAGAATGTACCAATCCTTTAGCTATCGTATCTGATTACGATGGTAATGTTTGGTTTGCTGAAACTAACACTGGTAATCTTGCAAAATTTGATCCAACTACTGAAACATTTACTGAATATGATAATCCTACATGGCCTGATGGTGGTCGTTCAATGATGTGGGGAATTGATTATGCTCCTGATGGTTCTGTTTGGTTTACTGATGAAACTTATGATTCTGTTTGGAAATTTTCAACTTTTGATGAGCAATATGAAAGATTGTCTTATCCCTCTGATGGTAATTCCTTACCTCAAAAATTAAGTATAGATGGTTCTCAAATTATTATTAATGATTTTACTGGTAACAAGATTACAATTTTAAATGTAAATCCCTCTGATGGTGATGTCCATTATCTTAGTATTCCGTCTGCACTTGATGATTCTGTAACTGCTGACTTTGCATTAGATGCAAATGATGTCATATGGTATACCAATTGGTTATACCAACAAGGTGGTTTTTTAGTTAAGTTTAATCAAAATGATTATCTTTTTGCTGTATCTAATTCTGGTGAACAATTTTTACCTTTAGTTGATTTCATTAGTGCATATGCATTACCTATTCAACTACTTACTCCCAACGGAATCACTTTTTCTGATGATGGTCTTCTTTGGATTGTAGATACTACTTCTTCATCTTTCTTTAGTTTTGATCCTTCCTCTGAAAAATTTATTCAGTATGTTACAGCTGATCCTATGTTTGAAACATATGGTAATCAGACAGGTATAATCAAATCTCCTATATCTAGACCATATTGGATTGAAAATGATGATCAGGGTCGACTTGTATTTAATGAACAAACTGCAAATAATATCTCTGTAATGGATCCAAAAACACAATCTCTTATAGAATATCATATACCTTCAAAGAATCCTAATTGGGGTGACTGTGATTCTGGTATCTCTGTTTTAGAGAATTGTGGTCTTGCACAAATATTTGATTTTACAATATCTGGTGATAAAATTTGGTTTACTGAATGGGTTGAAAATAAAATTGGTGTAGTGGATACTTCTGTACCATTACCACTTGAAATACAACTTGAACAAAATACATTAAATCTTGCACCTGGTGAATCACAAGAATTTCAATATGTTATATCTGTAGTATCCCAAAATGATAAATTGGATCTTTTCTTGGTTGCATCTGGAACCCATGATTTCTTAACAGTTAATGTTCTTGATAATTCTGCAGACCTTGTTGCAATTGTAGATGATCCAGGAGAAACAATTGTAATTCCTACTATGATTTCTGCTTCAGATGATGCTCTACCTGGAACTTACAAAATTTTACTAGGAACTCAATCTGGTGATGTTACAATTAGTAAATTTCTTACAGTGATAATAGAGTGATACCTGATATTGACTCTCAAATAGGAATTTCTCTTTACACTACAAAATTTTCTGGTATTGGCGGCAAAATAAGAATTCATCCTGAAGATTTTGTAGTATCTGAATTAATTTCTAAACGTGCGACAAATTCAATTACTACTGAATCTGGTTATGCTGTTTACAAATTAAAAAAGAAAAAAATTGATACTAATCATGCATTATCTGGTATATTTCGAAAAACAGGTGTTCGTTTAAAATCTCTAGGTCTAAAAGATGCTTCTGCTATAACTGAACAATTTGTTGGTTCTCCTCACAAGGGTAAACCTATTGAAGATTTTTCTACTGAAAAATATTCTCTTACAAAAATTGGATTCACAAAAAAACCATTATCTAAAAAAGATATGATTGGTAATCATTTTAAAATACACATTTCTGACTGTTCTGATGACTTATCTTCTTTTGTTGAACATAATTGTATTTTGAATTTTTATGGCTATCAGAGATTTGGTTCAAAAAGACCTGTGACTCATTTAATTGGTAAGGCTATCTTACAACGAAATTTTGATATGGCTGTTGATTTGATTTTATCCTTCACTTCTTCATATGATTCTGCAGAAAATACAGAAATTCGTAATAAGCTTTCTGATAAAACAAATTATGTAAAATATTATGATAGTGTTCCTTCTCAAATGGATATTGAACGAATTGTTTTAAAAGAAATGATTGATCATGATGATTCTATACGTGCTATACGTGCAATTCCATTATCATTGAGAAGATTTTACATTCAAGCCTACCAATCCTTTATTTTTAATAAATCTCTTAGTGCCGCATTTTTAGATGGTGAGAATTTATTTGAATCTCAATCTGGTGATGTTTGTTATGATTCTAAAAGTATAATTGGTAAATTCAAAGATGGTGTTGAACAATATCTCTCATTACCTTTTGTTGGTTATTCTTATTATAAAAAAACAAGATTTGATCATCAAATTTCTAAAATTTTAAGTCAAGAGGAGATTACTCCCAAAGACTTTTTCATTAAAGAAATGCAAGAAGTTAGCAGTGAAGGTGGCTTTAGACAGGCTGCAATTCATTGTTTTGATTATTTATCTGAAAACAATGATGTTGAGTTTTCTTTATCTCGTGGTTCATTTGCAACAATTTTGTTACGAGAAATCATGAAGCCAACCGATCCTCTTGAAGCTGGTTTTTAGTCTATATCATTTTTTTAAAATTTTTAACGTACTGCCAATCCCAATAACTATGATTCCCCCAATCATTATTTGAATTCCATATGTAATCCAATCTGGATTGGCATACATGAAAGATGATTCTGGACCTACTATGGATTGTCCTTGAAGATCAAAAATTAAACCAAAAATGAACGTAATTATACCAATTCCAATTATTGAATATTCTTTCCTCATGACTATTTTATTTAATTTCTCTTAAAAAGGGTAAACAGAATTGATACTTTGAGCAAATCATTTTTGGATTCTGTCTTTAATCATTTTCTCATGACTTGATAAAATGTACGACTGGA
>Ga0208764_10000255_pt1 | contig 32688 bp, 37 predicted proteins | sample ETNtaG_18_FD_185762 | JGI IMG/M metagenome (GOLD analysis project Ga0208764, IMG submission 185762) | Marine microbial and viral communities from oxygen minimum zone, Eastern Pacific Ocean - ETNP201302SV91 (SPAdes) (version 2) | ecosystem: Environmental > Aquatic > Marine > Oceanic ... | reverse complement strand
ACGACCATCTCCTGAAGAACCATCATCCATATCAATATCAATATCTAGATCGTCATCGTCGTCAACACCAGCGTCAACATCAATATCTAATTCTTCTTCAAAATCTTCTTCTTGCTTCCCCATTGAATTAATGGATAGGAAATTAGGTATTAAGGCTTGTTGTCACTAGTTCAAACAGAAAAAAAGATTATTTTTCTTCAACATCTAAAGAAAATTCTGATGTTGATAGAGTTTGATTGCATGCAGGACACTTATTGTTATAATGTTTTAGAACATCTTTGACAGACTTTAACATTTTCATTGCAGAGATCTTTTCCCCACATTTTCCACAAACAATTTCTACTGACATAATAGATCAACGTTTCTAGAACAATTAAAAATTGTGAAAAATTTTTTTAATAAATTCAATAAAATTGATTTACAGTTTTTCTAAGACGATTCCACGTTCATCAAATCCTGTAATTTTTACAGGAGTTCCGATTGGGAGATCTTCAGGAGTTGGTATTTTGCCCAAAAATCCAGATACACGTATGCCAGAATCGTCTAATTCCATCACAACCCAAGCATATGGAGCCAAATCCTCAAATCCTGCCGGAGGAACTGTCATTATCGTATATGTAACAACTTTTCCGGTTCCTTTTAGAATAGTATCTTCAAATCCTTTGTTTCCACAGTTTTTACAATAATAAACAGTTGCAAGATGTATCTCACCACATTTTGTACATTTTCTAGCTAGAATATTTCCAGATTTTGCTGCTTCTATGAATTCAGGTTTTGCAGACAATTTACACACTTTGGAACACATGAACTGCACAACTTGCTCCAGTTGCGCCAAAGTTTTGTGTCAACCCAATTTTTGCATCGTTAACGGTTCTTTCACCAGACTTGTCTGTTAATTGTTCAAAGACTTCGACAACTTGACCAACACCTGTTGCACCAATTGGATGTCCTTTTGATTTTAAACCACCAGAGGGATTAATAGAAATTGAACCGTTTAATTTAGTCTCACCATTTCTTGCAGCTGTTGCACCAGTACCTTTTTCAAAGAAACCTAAATCTTCACTGTCAACTACTTCTGCAACAGTGAAACAATCATGAACTTCAGCAAAGTCAACATCTTTTGCGGTAATTCCAGCCATTTTGTATGCAGCTTCTGCTGCAATCTTAGTACTTGGAATCGTAGTTAATTGTTCACGTCCTTGTAATGCTGCAGGTGAACCACCACGTCCAGAACCAATTACTTTAACATAATCTTTTGAATGTTCTTTAGCAAATTTTTCATTACATAAAATAACAGAACTTGCTCCATCAGAGAAAGGACAGCAATCATATAATTTTAAAGGACTTGCAACTACTGCAGAGTTCATTACATCATCAATACTAATTTTTTTTCTCAAGTGTGCTTTAGGATTTAAAACTCCATTTTCATGATTTTTTACTGCAACACTTGCAAGATCTTCTTCAGTTGCATCAAATTCATTTAGATATGCACGAGCCATTGATGCAAATAGACCAGGGAACGATGCTCCTGCTTGACCTTCATAAAAGAAATCAGAACAATAAGAAAAGTAAGTTGTAGTCCAGTCAGTACCAGTATGTGTAACTTTTTCAGTACCGGTAACTAGTACAGCATCATAAAATCCTGCTGCAACGTTTGCAAATGCTTCTCGGAATGAAACAGAACCACTACCACATGCAGATTCAATTGATAGTGATGGACATTCAGAAATTCCTAGATTACTCATAACTACAGGACCCAAATGGACCTGTTTGTCTGCTACACCAAATACATTAGAAATGTAACCTGCTTCAATTTCTTTAGGTTCAATTCCTGCACTTTCGATTGCAGCAACAGATGCTTGTAAAGTAATATCAGAAATACTATCATCAAGTTTACCATATTTGGTACTTCCACCACCTAAAACACAAACAGAATTTAGATCCACGAAAATTTCCTGACCTTGTCCCTATAAAAATTGATCAAGTAATTTCATAAAGTTGAATTGATATTAAACAACATGAGAAAAAAGATCCAAATTTCTGTTACAAAATCAAAAATTCGAAATGTAACAAAGTCAACTAAAAAAATCATAAATAATTTCAAGATAGAAATTGATCAGTACTATGATGAAAATGGATTTGTTTCATTTTCTGCAAAAAGTAAAAAATATACAATTTTAGGAACAAATTCTCCAAAAGAGGGAATATGTGAATGTCCTGAATGCCATAAGGGACAGTTATCAGTAATCAAATCAAATGCAACAAAGAAACGATTCATTGGATGTACAAATTACCAAAACGGATGTAAAGCCTCAGCACCACTTTTACAAAAAGCAATGCTAAAGGTTCTAAAAACAAAATGTCCAGAATGTCAGTGGCCAACGGTAATTTTTAGATACTCAAGGAAACAAGAATGGAGACGACAGTGTGCCAACATGAAATGTAAAACTAGATCTTAAAGTCAGAATAGATATCTGTTCGTCTATTTTTTAGTAATGGAAGTTTTTTTCTTATCTCATGAACTTTATCTAAAGAGATGTTAACATAGCCAATTCCTTGCCGTTTTTTCATATCAAGTAAGATGCGTCCATAAGGATCAACTGCTAAACTTCTTCCACAATATACATGACCTAGATGATCAGGTGCAATAACATAACATCCATTTTCAATTGCACGTGATTTGTTTAATGTTAACCAATGCTCTTCTTTCATCGGTCCATCAACCCATGCAGATGGTGCAACTAGAATTTCTGTACCTGATGATGCCAATGTTCGTGACATTTCTGGAAATCGTAAATCATAACAGATTAGCATGCCCATTTTTCCAACAGAAGTTTTTGTTGGAAGAGGAATTTCAGTACCTGATGACATTTTATCAGATTCTTTGAAACCTAAAGCATCGTAAAGATGAATTTTTCTGTATTTTCCAGTTACTTCTCCTTTTTTGTTTATAATGAATGAAGTATCATATACACGATCTTTTTTTCTACTTTTTTCATACATTGTACCAACTATACTAATTGAGTTATTCTTTGCAGATTCTGCAACTGCAGATACAAAATCTCCGTTAATTGTTTCAGCTTCTTGTGCAACTTGTTTTGCAGTTTGTGTTGAAGGAGTGTAAAACATCGCATATTCAGGAAATGTAACCATATCAGCATTATTTTTTGCTGCTTGCTTAATGTAATCTAGAATTTTTGGAAGATTTTTTTTCTTATCAGTTGATGCTTTGAATTGAACTAATGCTATTTTTGACATGATTAATCTAAAAATTATGAAAATAAAAAGATAGTTTAGAGTTGATCTCCTGCAAGAAACCAATTCTCTTTTGGGTTTTCATCAAAGACTACAATCACATGTTCTTTCTTTGTTTTTAGAATTTCAACTGCAGAATCAGTGACAGCCTTTGCAAATTCCTGTTTTTGTTCTTCAGAACGTCCAGGATATAGTGATACGTGTACGTATGGCATGAATTGAATTTTTAATTATAATATTTAATTGATTGAATTAACGCCAGTCACCCTTATACCCATACCTAGAACCATATGTGTAATCAGATCTGTTTGTTTTCTTGTAGAAATATCCAACTCCTAATCCTAAAAAGAATCCACCAATGTGTGCCAAAAATGCAACGCCACCACCTGCAACACCAAAACCTCCTATGAAGAATGGTAAGAGGTTTTGAAAGATTAACCAGAATGGTAAGAAAAATTTTGCAGGAATGTGCATCATGCGCCAGAAAAATCCTAACATGACAAATGTCATGACCTTAGCTCGTGGGAACATTACTAGATAAGCACCCAAAATTCCCGCTATAGCTCCAGATGCACCAACTGCAGGAATTCCACTTCCTGCATCACCATAAATGTGAATCAAACCTGCACCGACTCCCCACATTAAATAAATTCCAATGTACTTTACTCTGCCAAATTTTGCTTCAATGTTATCACCAAAGATCCACAAAAACAACATGTTACCACCGAGATGCATAATTCCTCCATGCATGAACGTTGACGTAATCAAAGTGACCTCAGGAATTGCAGGACAATTAATAATTTCAACGCCAGTGTTTACGCCATCAATCTGACCTGTAACACATCCAGGGACTGCACCCCATGTAAGAAACATGTTCATTGCTTCATAATTTGAAAACTCGATGAACTGACCAGTTATTGCAACCTCAATTCCAAATACTATGACATTTACAATGATTAATGCAATTGTTAGTTTTGGCTTAAATCCTGGCGGATGTGGGTTTTCATCTCTTAATGGAAGCATAAATCAATCAAAGTTTGTTTGGTTTGTATAATAATTTTCAGGTAGATCTAAACTGAGATAATTCCTTCTTTAACTAAAAATTGAATTCCAGATGCAAATGTATTATCATCAATTTGTCCATCTGCCCACCATGCAGCATTATTTCTTACCCAATCAGGAATGGTTGCATTGTCATTTTGTGCACCACTTGTAGTAGTTGGGACAGAAATAATTCCTTGTTTTATCATAAACTCAATTCCAGATGCAAATGTATTATCATCAATTTCACCATTTGACCACCACTTTGCATTATTCTTTACCCAATCAGGAATGTTAACAGATTGTTCTGCAGATGGAATTGGATTGAATGAGCTTGTTGTAGATACACCTACTTCAAACATTTGAGATGATTGGAAGAACTCATCATAGTTAGAAAATCCCTCACCAGTTAGTACTAGATTCAAAGTGTACATACTATCATCAGGTATTGTTATCAAATGAGTGGCAATTCCCTCTACTGATTTTACACCTACAAACATTTCAGGAGTATCACCAGTAACCAAATTGAATTGTTCACCTTGTGGATTAACTAAACCAAATGCATAGATTACATCTTTTACTATACCACCGTTGTTATCAAAGAATGAAAACTCAAATGGAATTTCATCTCCTGCACCATATGAAGAGTCCCAAGCAATTAGTGCCTTGTATCCATTATCAAATGTCATATCAAACGAATTCTTCTCAACAGTTCCTTCTGGAACTAGTTCAAAGCTCATTGTTTTAGATGAATAGTGAGATTCTCCTAATAGTTCATTAATTCTTTGTAATTCAGTTCCTGTAACTAAAAAGTGAACAATGTTTTCAGTCTCAGATGAATATGGATCCATTACTAGAACTCTTTGATCAACTTCAACACCATCTACGTAACCTTTGAATGATGTTTCAGGATTGTATGGATCAAATGATTTTGGAACACGAATCTCTTCATGAACCATTTGAACTAGTTCGATATATTCAGGTGTCCAATCAAATGGCATATCAAATGATATGGCATTATTACCTTGATTAAATGTGAAATTTTCTACATCATCATAGTATGTTTTTACTGTAACAGGAACTTCTGCAGCTTCTGCAGTTTTAATAAAGAAACTTTGATCTTGTGCAACACTGACAAATGTATCAAAGTTTAGTGGTTGTGCAACTAATGATCTAGGACTTGTTGCACCTTCAATTGAAACTTTAACATTATACAAACCACCTTTTTCAAAAATTGGACCATCAATTAATGGACGGCCATCACCTCTTGCAAATAATCCACCTGCGGTTCCGTGTACCTCACCATAATATTCAGTACACTTCCAAGGTTTTGCTTCATAACAATCACCTTTTGGTCTGACCTCAACATTTAGTTCACCGTCATCATCGTAGAAATAATTTCTAGCTAAAAGGTCACCACTCCGCCAAACTTCAACACGATATGTAACTTGTTCCAAGTTTTCATCAGTTAACATATCATAGAAACGAATTGCAATATTTGCAGAATCAACTTCACCTGCAGTCATATCAGCAGGATCTAGTTGTGTGAAAATTGTAACTTCCATACCTTCAAAGCTAATTGGAGGAGCTGCATCACCACCTAATCCATGTCCAAATGCATCTTCACTTAGAAATGGTAAAGTTACACAGACAGATGCAATGAACAATAAACTCTTGTAGTACAATAATCATTTTTGTCTGAAATCACCTATTAATGATTCGATGGATTTGGATAGTTATTACAAGATCATTTTTATTATATTTAGATAAAATTTCACTATGAAATACCTTCTAGGACTAATGTTACTTCCTTTATTGTTAAGTCCAGCCTTTGCAGAAAGTGCAGAAGATTATGAACAGGTATTACCATCAGAAAATGGAACATTAGACATTGGATTAACAGTTGATCCACCAGCAAAAGTAAATGAAGTTTCAAAATTACATATTGGATGGATTAAACCAGGATTTAACAAAATTCAAGAACATATTGATTATAGAATTACAGTTATCAAAGATGGTCAGAACATCTTTGGTCCGATTCCTCTAACACATACGTCTGTAGGCACAGTAAAAATCCCTGTAGAGTTTACATCAAACGGAGAACATCAGATTAAAATTGAAATGGAAGGAATTTTGTTCCAACCAATTCCATTAGAAACAAATTACTTTACAATTAATGTAGGAGAAGAACAAACATCACAACCATTACAAGAAAATAACAATGAAGGTGGTGGTTGTTTAATTGCAACTGCAGCATTTGGTTCTGAAATGGCACCACAAGTACAATTCTTGAGAGAAATTAGAGATAACACAGTAATGAATACACAATCAGGAACTGCATTCATGACAGGATTCAACCAATTCTATTATTCATTCTCACCATATGTAGCAGACTATGAAAGAGAAAACCCAGTATTCAAAGAGACAGTCAAAGTTGTATTGACACCAATGCTAACATCATTGACACTACTCAACTATGTAGAAGTTGACACTGAAGAAGAAATGTTAGGTTATGGTATTGGAATTATTCTACTAAATGTAGGAATGTACTTTGTAGCACCTGCTGCAGCAATCATTACAATTACAAATAAACTTAGAAAATAAAATTATTTTTTCTTTGCAAGAGATATTGCGCCTATTGCAATTCCAGCAATTCCTAATGCTATAGAAAGACCAATTATTGGCATAAATATTTCACCTTTTTGTTCTTGTAATTCGTTAATTGTTTCTTGTAATTCCCTGATATCACCACGTAAATCATTTACCTCACGTTCAAAGTCACCAGATTCAACAACAGTTGATTCAACTGGAGGAAATTGTAAAACTTCTTGTTCCTGTACCTTTAGTGGATGTAATGCTAGATTCACATTTTGTTCGTTAATTTTTCCAAGAAAGTTTAGTTGTGACCAACCAGAAAATGTAGGAGTAACTGCTGACTCATATTTTCCTGGAATGTCAGTTGGCTGTAATGGAAGAGTGATAAATTTTTCTTCAACAACTAGTTTTATTTTCAAAGTTTTTTTCAAGCCTTCTATTCCTTTATCAGAATTAAATGGCTGATCTGCAGCTTCTTTGGTTTTATCCATTACACTGACATAGACAATAATTGCATTTGATTCACCAGTTACAATTGGTTTGTTTTTCCAGTCAATTTCAATTCTATAATCTCCAACAGAATCTGCTTGGTGAGCAAAAGCAGAATTAAGCATCAATGGTGAGATCAAAAATAAAGCGATTAGGTACATTTTTTTCATATTTTATGAGAATAATGATTTGAATAAAAGTCAAAGTAGTACAATTTTCTATCATTTAGGCTCAAAATTAGAGATCATTTTTATTATCAAAGTTCAAAATTTACGTAATGAATAACAAGACTGTAAGTTCCTTATTCGTTCTTTTTGCAATCGTTTCAATCGGAATGACTGCAGCACCAAGTGCATTTGCTGAACACAGCATGAATGCAACAGTAGAGAACGCAGCAGGTTCTTCAACTCCGGGATGTGAACCAGATTGTTTCATCCCAGCAACAGTTACCATCGGTGTTGGTGGAATGGTTACATTCGCTAACAATGATTCTGCAGCACACACATCTACAGCTGGTACTCCAGCTGATGGACCAAGTGGTGTATGGGACAGTTCATTAGTTATGATGGGCGCAGCATACACAACTCCAGCATTAGATGCAGGTGAATATCCTTACTTCTGTATGGTACATCCATGGATGGAAGGATTAGTAATTGTTGAAGAAGAAAGTCACGACGATCATGGTGATGAACATGGTGACATGAAAGATCACGGTGATATGGGAGAAATGGAAATGCAAACACTAACTGCAGCAGATATCGCAATTGATATCGCAGATGGTGCAAAAGCAGGTGAAAGAGTATCAATTGATGTCACAATTGGCGGTTCACACGTTAACTATGACATTGTTGCAACTCACGGTGGTGAAGAAATCCTAAATGAAAGTGGTAATCACTCACATACAGGAGAAGGTCAACACATTACATCAGCACTAGCAGCAGATGCATCTGACGATTTGCCAATTGACGTCACTGTAACATTCCAAGGATTTGGTATGCCAGGTGAAGAAATGACAGGTCCAATCGGATTAACCAGCAATGCTCAAGCAGTTCCAGAATTTGGTACAATAGCAGCATTGATTCTTGTAGTAGCAATTACTTCAATAATTGCAGTATCTGCAAAATCAAGACTTAGCTTTATGCCAAAAATCTAGAAAAGACTTTTTTTCTCTTTTTCTTTTTATTTTCTTCGAAGCATTGCTATAATTGCTAGAATAACACCTGCAGCACCTAATGACAAACCAAATACAGCAAAGTTGTAAGCGTTTTGAATGTCAACTCCACCTGCGGTAAGACTTACTTCACCAACATTTGATTTGATGTTAGAGACATCTTTTTGTAATGATGATAATGCATTTTTTACTGCACCAATTTCACCTGCAGAAGATGAACCGCTAACTGGTGGAAATGCAATAATTGATTGACTTTCAACATCTTCAATAGGAATCACAACATCAACTGGTAATCCATTTAGCTCACCAACTAATTTTACAGACATTGAACCTGTTTTAGTTGGTAAAATTTTTGCATAATAGTGACCAGGACGAGGATCAGAGTTGATGTCTAACTCTTTAGTTGCACCACCTGCCATCAAAGTTGCAGTCATACTTTTGAAAGCGCTATTTACTCCAATTCGTAATCCTTCTTTTTCACCAGATTCTGCCACCTCAATTACAATTTTGTTAGGCAAATTAACAACTGGAGGTTCATCACCCCAACCTGCTTCAATTTCATATTGCTCAAGGTAAATAGTCGTGTGTCCATATGCTGAAGACATACCAAAGCCAGAAATTAAAAGAACACTAAGAAAGAGAAAATATTTTTTCAACAAATATCATTTCCTTCATTACATTATTATCTTTACTAAGATAGTACAATTTTCAGAGAGCATTTCTTTAAATTATAAGTAAACAAAATCGATACAATTGAAAAAAATTTGGATTTTACCCGTACTAGTATTCTTTTTAGGATTTCCTTTAGCTAGCGCACACCCATTTTTATTAGATTCCGAACCAGGACAAGGTCAAAATGCACCAGCAGGAACTACACAAATTATTACAAATTATTCTGAAGCAGTTGAAATTGGTTTTTCTGAATTAAGAGTGTATGATGCAAATGGAAATCAAATTGACAATAAAGATACAGCATACAACGGTGGTGAAACATCACTTGTAGTAACTACACAACCATTAGAGGATGGAGTTTATACAATAACTAGCAAAGTTCTATCAAAAGTTGATGGTCATCTAGTGCAAGCAGCCATAGTGTTTGGAGTTGGAGATGTAAAAATTGATTCATCATTATTAGAAGGACAAGAAAGTTCAGAGACTACATTTATCCCAGAATCAATTGCAAGATTTCCAGGATTAGTTGGTCAGACAATAGTTCTAGGTGGAATAATTGTTTCAATTACAATTTGGTCATCACAACAAACTAGATTCAGAGATGTTTTTACTGACATAAATGAACAGTTCAAAATAAAATTCTCAAAAATTATTGGATATGGAATAATTGCAACTTTTGCATCAAATTTCATAATGCTAGGCGTACAAACATGGAGATTAGAAGCTTCACCGTTAGATGTCATTGGAACTACATTTGGTACAACATGGTTAATTCGAATGATTATTACAATAATCATAATTGTACTTTGGTTCTTGATGGAAAAGAAAAATAAAATTTCAATTAAAGAACAAATTCCATTGTTAGTTGCGTCATTAATTTTGATTGCAACTACAACAATGATGGGACATGGTGCAGCAACTGAATTAGAAGCCCCATGGATTCTAGATTATGCTCATAATTTGTTATCATCAATTTGGATTGGAGGAGTGATATTTTTTGCATTTGTTGCACTACCAACTATTACAAAGACCGACAATTCAACAAAAGAGAAAATTGTACTAAGTTTGATTCCAAGATTTTCAGGATTATTCATCATTGCAATTGGAATTTTAATAATAACAGGTCCAACTTTGCTATGGTTCTTAGATGATAATGTAACATCACTCACAGATTCAACATATGGAAAACTGATTTTAATTAAAATTGGAATTGCTGCAACAATGATTGCTTTGGGCGGTTTTAATCAGATAAAGTTCTTAAGAAATACACATGATTTTGAAAAATTGAATATTTCTAAAAGAATTAGTAAACCGTTAAAATTTGAAGCTGGTTTAGGAATTGCATTGTTAGCAGTTGTTGCATTGTTAGTAAATTCTTCACTGCCAGCAGGAGAAATTCAATCAGCTGATGCATTACAAGGAACATTTGGTTATGAATCAACATTATTTTCTGAAAATGCAAAATTTGATGTTAAAGTATTGCCAGCAGGAATCGGATCAAATACAATTTCAGTAATAGTTTCATCATATGATAACAAACCACTTGATGATATTTCTGGTATGAAGATTAAAGTTTCAAATCCACAAAAAAATATCTCGCCAATAGAAACTGAGATTACTGAGAACACACAAGATTCAATCACAAAATATTCTGGTGATGCAACATTTGGATTTGCAGGAAACTGGCAAATTGAATTAGAAGCACAAAGAGCAAACAACTCTAATGAAAATGCAATATTCAATCTTCAGATAAAACCGTCATTAAATGACATTAGAACTGAGATTACCGAATATGATTTCCCAGCAGATGATACTGCACCACTATTCCCAGTTTATGATGGAGAAAATATTTGGATTTCTGATGCACAAAAACCACGACTTTGGAAATTTTCAATAGAAGATGAACAATTTACATCATACACATTTGATGGATTAACAACAATTTTCATGGATATTGGTAAAGATGGAAAAATTTGGTTTACTGATACTCCAAACTCAAAGATTGGAAGCTTTGATCCTAAAACAGAAAAATTTGAAACAATAAAGTTACCACAATTTAATTTAGCTGTAAAAAAATCACTGCCAACATCTGTAGCAGTTGATAATGAAAATGATGTTTGGGTTGCAGTAATTGATCAATCATTACTTTTAGAATATAATCAATCTACAAAAAAATTCAAAATAGTAAATACAATCACACCTGAAGCAGGACCAACTGCAATTGAGATTGATAGTTCAAACAATGTGTGGTTTGCAGAATCTCTAGTAGGAAAACTTGGTAAAGTTGACGGTAATACAAAAGAAGTAACAGAATTTGTTCCTCAAGGAGAACCGATGGCAGAACCATTTGCATTAATGATTGATAAAGAAGAAAATATTTGGGTTGCAGAACATATTGGTCCTGCAGTAACAAAATTCAATCCAATATTACAAGACTTTAAACAAATTAAGATTGCAAATCCAGATTCATTACCTTTTGGAATGGCATTTGACAAATATGACAACATGTGGATTGCGCAACATGTCATAGACAGTTTAGTTGTCTATGATCAGAGTGGTCAACAAATGACAGAGATAGTAATACCAACTGAAGAATCATTTACGCAGTTTGTTATTGCAGATGATGATGGAGAAATTTGGTTTGTGGAACAACGCGGAGGAAAACTTGGTAAAGTTTCTATCAGTGCAGTACCAACTCAAAGAACAATAGTTCAAGAAGATACATCATTAGATATAATGTATGTTGAATTAGTAGCCCCAATAATTGCAGCAGGAATTATTGCCACGGCATTGTTTTATGTTAAAAGTGTAAGAGATAAAAGAAAAATTGATGAGTTAATTTCCACTAAGTAAAATAAGAGTGACAATAGTTTTACAATATGAAGATCATAATCGGAATACTGTTAGCTTTTTTTGTAACATTTTCAGTTGGAACGGCATTTGGTCATGGAGCAGGTATTGAAGCATCACCATTAGTTTTTACAAATGACAGAGAAATCAAAGTTACAGTAGAACTACTTCCATCAGATTTTTACAAGTCAGATGAAAAAATGATAAAAATTGATGCGTATGATCATACAAATCGAGAAACCATTACAAATGCTAGTTTCAAGGTTGAAATTTTCAATGATAACCAGTTGTTGTTAGATGAATGGTTTTACACACAAGATGGAAATTTAATTTTACAAGTTGATCCTGATGTAATTGTTACTAGCAGAGATAGTATCGAGATTTCTGGTGAGAAGAATAATTTTGGCATGTGGGAAAAATCTGACGGAGCCCCATTAATCATTACAGGTCCAATTTTTGATAAGGGCGGTATTTACACATTTAAGATTAAACTTGATGCTCAGGATGAAATTGGAATAATTAGTGACATAGAATTTGAAGTTCAAGTAAGTGTAACTGACGTATCATATTATCAAGAAGATGTAGGAGAAAAAGAAACAGAATTTAGAGTAAAATCATACTATGATAAGATTAGTAATTTTGAGTATGATGCAAAAGAGAATGTTGCAAAAATTAGTTTCCCATTTGATTTTTCTGAAACAAACATTTCACATACAAATGTAATACATACAGAGATAATGTTTGCAAAAAATACACTTGAATTTCTTTCACCAAATTATTCCGGTACAGGTAATGGTGTAGAATTATTCAAGTCATCTATATTCATAGATGATTATTCTGAAGAGGATAATCGTATAGTTCATTTTGTATTATTGCCAGATCACGTGAGACATATTAAAAATCAGTTAAAAGAAACTGGTGAAAATTTACCAAACTCAATTGATTTAGTTCTCAATAAAGGAAAAGAAATAGAATTTCCATTAAGAACTTTAACACTTAGTGAAGAATATCAAGTTGATTTATCATGGGATCCTAAAGAGATCATTCCTGAAGAAAGAACCAGATTCATTTACACATTTAGAGATACAACAGATTTAGGTCCAATCAGAGATTCTGATTACACATTTACAATATTACAAAATGGTAAAACAATTTTTTCTGAAGACAGATTTGCAAAAATTGGTGCAGACTATACAGATTTTACATTTACTGAAGAACAAACAGGTCTTACAGTTGCTAGATTTTCAAATATTTCTGGAAGTGGACAGCAAACAGAATTTGCGTTTGTGGTAGGTGGACAAACAGAATCAAAATCATCATCAGTTCCAGAGTGGGTGAAAAATAATGCTGGATGGTGGGCAGATGGACAAATACCAGATTCAGCATTCATTGATGGAATTGAATTTTTGATCAAAGAGGAAATTATTGTGGTGCCATTGTCTGAAGTACAATCAGAAAATGAGTCAACCGTTCCTGAATGGATCAAAACCAATGCTGGATGGTGGGCAGATGGACAAATACCAGATTCAGCATTCATTGATGGAATTCAATATTTGATCAAAGATGGAATTATAAAAATTAATTAAAAAAATTACTCAAATGCTGAGACATAGCTAGATTGTTCAACTTTTGTTTTTGTACATTTGCATTGATTTGATGATTCACCACATTCAAAACAAATTAGGAGATTTCCTCCTTTACAGTCGTATAGTGCCATTTCCATATTTTATTACAAAGTTTGTATTTAATCATGATTGAGTATATAGATCAAGTATGACTATTTTTTTCTTATTGTAAAAGTAGACTCAAAATTGCTGCACGAGCAAATTTTCCATATTCAGCTTGTTGGAAGTATTTTGCTTGTTTTGCAGAATCAACATCAGTTGAAATTTCATCAATTCTTGGAAGAGGATGTAATAGTATTGCATCTTCTTTCATTTTATTTACAACGTCCTGACCTATTACATAACTACCTTTTACTTTGACATATTCTTCTTCATCAGGGAATCTTTCTTTTTGAATTCTTGTTACATACAAAACATCCAAGTCTTCAATATGATCATCCAAGTTTTCAGACTCTGTAAATGTCAAGTTTTGTTTTAGATTGTATGTAGAATCACTTCTGATTTTTAATGATTCAGGAGATATTAGATGTACATTAACATCATAATTACTTAAACCGTATAATAATGAGTAAACTGTTCTACCATATTTCAAATCACCAACAATTCCAATGTTTTTTCCATCAATTTTTCCTAATTCTTTTCTAATTGTGTACAGATCTTGAATTGCTTGTGTTGGATGTTCTTCTGTTCCACTACCACCATTGATGATTGGTTTATCAGAAATTTCAGCTGCAAATTTAGATGAACCGTCAAGGGAATGTCTTAGAACTATGGCATCTGCGTATCCGGCCATAATTTTTACAGTATCTGCTAAACTTTCTCCTTTTTGAATAGAAGAAGATGTTGAATCTGCAAATCCAAAAGACGTTCCACCAATCAGAGCCATTGCGGATTGGAAACTAAGTCTAGTCCTAGTACTTGGTTCAAAAAATAAATAACCAAGAGTTTTACCTCTAGCAATTTCACGTCTTTGTTCTGGATTCATTTTTATAATTTCATCTGTTTTTGAATAGATTTGGTCAAGATCATCCTTTGAAAAATCTCGTATTGAGATAATGTCATTTTGTGAAAAACTGTTCATTCTTTGAATCATATATAGAGGCGATTATACATACTATTCTATGGAACAATCTGATTTGTTAGTCAGACGTATCAAAGATGGGACAGTTATTGATCATATTAACGAGGGAAAAGGTCTGAGTGTTTTAGAAGCACTAGAGATTGACGGTAGTCGTGGAAATGTCATAACAATTGCTTTGAACATGCCTAGCGGTAAACTGAAGAAAAAAGACATGATAAAGGTTGAAGGCAGGTTTTTAGAAGATGATGATACAAACAAGCTTGCAGTTATTGCCCCGGCATCTACGGTGAATATTATCAAGGATTACAAATTAGTAGAAAAAAGAAGAGTCTCACTGCCAAACCAGATAGAACAAATTTTTAGATGTTCAAATCCAGACTGTATTACTAACAGTCAAGAACACATAGAGTCTACAATGGAGGTCATGGACAAAGATAATCTTGTTCTAAAGTGTAGATATTGTGGAAGGATTTTAGATGTAAATGATCTAAAAGTCAGCAAAAAGAATTAAAAAATTTTAAAAAAATTATTTTTTTGATTATTGTCCTAAGATAATGAACATCATGACGATACCGTAGATAGCAATTGATTCTACCATTCCGATAAAGATGAACACTTTGGATTGTAATGCTGGGTTTTCAGTAATTACTGCTAAACCTGCAGAACCGACATAACCTAAACCGATTCCTGCACCCATTGCTGCAAGACCAAATGCAAGACCTGCACCGATTAGTTTTGAACCATCACTACTACCAGAAGAAGCGCCTTCTTCAGCAGCATGTGCAACACCAGTTAGTCCTGTAAATGAAACTGCGATGACTGCAAGTAAGAATATTGAAAGTGGTCTCATTTTCAATTTTTGAATTTTAGTGACCATATTTAAACCAACACCCAATTTTATTAGATCTTATCCAAGGTTTTCTTTTTTGCAGATTGGAGTTTATCTTTGATCGATTTTGAAGAAGTCTCATATTCATTGTCTAATGTTTTCTTTGAATTTTCAAGTAATCTTTTAATTTCGTCTTTTGCCATTTTACTGTCTTTTCTCCATTGAAGCTTTCACTTTTTTTAACCTTGCGAATTCTTCTCTTTCTCTCTCTTCTAGAGTAGCAAGGATAAAGCGAACTCTCTGTCTGTATTGCGGAATAATTACATTTTCTAAAGCATTTAGAAGTTTTTGGGTCTTTTCAAGTGCCTTTGCAAGACTAAAAATCGAGTTTTCGTATTCAGCAGCTTTACAAATTTTTGGAAGTAAATCTTTGATTAGTTTTGCACCGCGATCAATTGATGCATTAGTATCTGCAAATCCATAAGGGATAGATTTTGTGTCTTTTTCAGTAACAGTTAGGACAGGTATAGTCACATCAACTACACGTTTTACATCAGAGTCTACTTCCATCACACCAGGAGTAGATTGTGCTACAGAATCAACTGTTCCCACACCTAGAGATAGGTATGATTCGTTAACTGATTGATAGATATCTTGTAAAGGCTCCCAAATTCCACCTCTGGTTTTTTGTGCTTCAGCAATCATTTCTTCAATATTTTTTAGTAAAACTTTACGTTTATCATCTAAAATTTTTTGTACCATAGATGCAACTTGAGTAGAACGTTTGTATTTGAATAGTTCAATCTTTGTTGCTGTAACGTTTTGTCCAAATGACATTAGAATTATTCCTTGTAGTATTGTTCTACGTATTTGTCTTTAACTTTGGTTAATTCATTCTTTGGAAGTTTTGAGACACAGTTCCATTGTAATCCTAATGTTTCTTCGATTGTTCTGTTTTCATCAATTGCTTGTGTTAAGAATTTCTTTTCAAATTCATCACCAAAGTTCATGTAATTAAGATCAACTGGAGTAAGTCCTGCTTTTCCTACAATTCCTGCTAATGCTCTAACTTCTTGAGCACGAGAATATGCATCATAGTTTTGATTTGAAATTTCTTGATGATCAGCACGAGTGCTTCCTTCGCCAATTCCGTCTTTCATGATTCTACTAAGACTCATCAAGATGTTAATTGGAGGATAGACACCTTGTCTGAACAAATCTCTTCCAAGTACTAATTGTCCTTCTGTAATGTATCCAGTAAGATCTGGAATTGGGTGTGTAATATCATCAGATGGCATTGTTAAGATAGGTACTTGTGTTACACTTCCTTTTTTGCCTCTTAGTCTTCCTGCTCTTTCATAAATGGTTGAAAGGTCAGTGTAAAGATATCCAGGATAACCTTTTCTTCCTGGTACTTCTTCTCTTGCTGCACTAATTTCACGAAGTGCTTCAGCATAGTTTGTCATATCAGTTAGGATAACAAGTACGTGCATTCCTAAATCATATGCAAGATATTCTGCAACAGTTAATGCTACTCTAGGAGTAATAATTCTCTCAATTGCAGGGTCATCTGCAAGATTCAAAAATAGTACACTTCTTTTTAGTGCACCAGATTCTTCTAGACTTCTCTTGAAATATTCTGCTTCACTGTATTGCACACCAATTGCTGCAAAGACTACTGCAAAGCTGTCATCTGTTCCGATAATTGCTGCTTGACGTGCAATTTGTGCTGCCAATATGTTGTGTGACATACCAGAGCCTGAAAATATTGGAAGTTTTTGTCCTCTTACAAGAGTAAGCATTCCATCAATAACAGAAACTCCTGTTTGAATGAAATCTTTTGGATATTCTCTTTGTTCAGGGTTCATTGGTGCACCGTTAATATCTAAAAATGAATCTGCAACAGGTTCTGGTAAACCGTCTTTTGCTCTTCCTAAACCATCAAAAACTCTTCCAAGTACTTGTTCTGATACTGGCATCTCCATAACTTTTCCAACAAATTTTGCGTTGGTTCCAGATACAGAAAGACCTGTTGTTCCTTCAAAGACCTGAACGACTGCTTTACCGTTTCCAACCTCTAGAACTTTACCTAAACGTCTTTCACCTTCAGTTGTTTCAATTTCAACTAGTTCATCAAATGCTGCATTATCAACACCATCAACTATTACAAGTGGTCCTTTAATCTCAGCAATCTTGCTGTATTGAACTCCACCTTGGTTACTCAATTTTGAACTTTAACTCCTGTAATACTTTTGAATTGTTCTACCATATCTGTTGCAAGTTTTTCTAGTTTATCCATCTCATCGTCTTTAACATCCATTCTTGCTTTTAGTAATGATGAAACTACTTCCATAGAACGAATGTCAGCTAATGATGCACCATCTTTGAGTGCTTGTTGACCTTTATTGTAAAAGTCAACTTGTAATTTCATTAATTTGAATTGTTTTTCAGGGCTACAGTAAGTGTCGACATCATCAAATGAGTTTTGTTGTAAGATTCCAATCTTAATCATTCTTGCAACTTCTAAGATTAGTTTTTCTTCATCTGGAAGTGCTTCAGGTCCTAGCAGTTTGACAATTTCTTTGAGTGTATCTTCTCTTTGTAAAATTCCATATGTTTCACCACGTATGTCTAACCATTGTTCACTAATGTTTTCAGACCACCATTTTGCAATATCTGCAAGATATCCAGAATAGGAGTTCATCCAATTAATTGATGGATAGTGTCTTGAATATGCTAAACTGGCATCTAAAGCCCAGAATGTTTTGATAAATCTCATTGTGTGTGTTGTAACAGGTTCAGTAAAGTCACCACCTGATGGAGATACAGCACCTACTAGAGATACTGAACCGTCTCTTTCAGGAGAACCTTTTGCTTGAACACGTCCTGCTCTTTCATAAAATTCTGCTAATCTTGATGCAAGGTATGATGGATAACCTTCTTCTGCAGGCATCTCTTCTAATCGTCCTGACATTTCACGAAGTGCTTCAGCCCATCTGCTTGTAGAATCTGCTACAAGTACAACGTCATAACCCATATCACGATAATATTCTGCAATTGTTACACCAGTGTAGATACTTGCCTCTCTTGCTGCTACCGGCATGTTACTTGTGTTTGCAACAAGGACGGTTCTATCCATAAGTGGTTTTCCTGTTCTAGGATCTTTGAGTTCTGGGAATTCAACTAATACTTCAGTCATCTCATTTCCTCTTTCACCACAACCAATGTAGACTACAACTTGAGAGTCAGCCCATTTTGCAATTTGATGTAGTGTTACAGTTTTTCCAGTACCAAATGCACCTGGAATTGAACCAGTACCGCCTTTTGCTAATGGGAAAAATGTGTCGATAACTCTTTGACCAGTAAGTAATGGAACGGTTGGATCATATCGTTTAAGATATGGGCGTGGTTGTCTTACAGGCCATTTATGCCACATCATTAATGTTGATGTTTGACCATCTTTTTCCACGGTTGCTATTTCTGTATCTAAATTATAATCTCCTTCTGAAACAATTTTTGTAATTTTTCCGCCTTTGTGGTCTGGTGGAACTAGAATTTTATGTTCAATTAATGATGTCTCTGGAACAATTCCGATAATGTTTCCTGCTTCTACTTCATCGCCAACTGATACAGATGGTGAGAAATGATATTCTTTTGTCATATCTACAGGAGTAGTTGTGATGCCTCTTCCAATGAATGAACCTGATTTTGCAGCCAAATCCTTTAGAGGTCTTTGAATTCCATCATAAATTTGACCGATAATTCCTGGTCCTAACAATACACTAAGAGGATTTCCAGTACCAATTACTGGTTCACCTGGTTTGAGACCACTAGTTGATTCGTAAACTTGAATGAAAGCAACATCTCCGGTAAGACGAATTACCTCACCGATTAATTTTGCATCTCCGACTGATACAGTTTCATACATTTTTGCATCAGCCATACCGTCAGCCTTGACTGCGGGTCCACTAATCCAAACAATTTTTCCTTGTGCTACCATATCAATTACCTAATTCAAATTTTGCTGCAATATCTTTTCTAATTAAAGGTTTCAACAATTCAATTCTTGCATCAATGGTATTATCAAAACTCATTGATCCATCTTTGGATGTAACTTTGACACCACCCATGCAATCAATTAGATCGCTTGAGAGTTCTGCACCAGATATGCTTGATACAGCAGATTGAACTACGTCTTTATCTTTAGAATTTGTGTAAACTATAACTTCACTAGTGTTTAGTGCAGATTTTGCTTCAGTAAGTAATTTTGTAATTAAACTTGAATATTCAGAATTTCTTTCCATATTTGCAATTTTTTCTTTTGCCTTTTCTAGAACCTTTTCAGCAGATTCTTGTACAACTAAAAGAGCCTTGTTTCTAGCCTCTAAATCAGCGCTACCAACTATCTGTTTTTCAATTTTGTCTGCTTCTTTTTTGCCATCAGAGATTATTTTTTCATATTCTTCTTCTAACATAGGTAAAGATTCAGAGAGTGTTTTTTGTGCATCTGTAAGTGAATTTTTCAGACTTTGAGAAAATTCTGCGGAATTTCGGTCTAAAACCTGATCGATTGTAGATTCTAACGCAGAATTAGATGACAATGAATGCAGTTTTAAAGAATTGAATTTTAATGTTGGGGTTTTGGAAAGATATTAAACACACACGTTAGACAACATCGATATCTTGGTAGTGGCAGATCTGAAAATTGGGACAGTTATTTTGCCTAGATCAGAGACGCCTCAGATCGTTTCTAGACTAACTGAGTTCGAGTGGTTTCACAAAATTGATTCAACATCAGAGACTGTTACGCCTGAAGTTGATGATATTCTACTAAAGGCCCAACAAACATTCCAAGAAATTGATGAGGTCATCAAAGGGTTGGCAATTCCAAGAGAGGTAGGAATGATGGAGATTTTGTTTAAAGGAACAGTCTTCAAAAAAGAGAATCAAGAATTAGATGAACTAGAAAAAATGGTTGACGATATTGCAAAAAAGGCACCAGGAATAATTGATACTCCTGCAAAATTACTCAAAGAACAAGAAGAATACAAAAAAGAAATTTCTGATTATACAACATTAAAAGAAACTTTAGAGGTGGTAAAGAAACTCAATATTGATTTAACAGGATTTGGACAAATGAAGCAATTTTACACAAATCTGTTCATTGTTCAAACAAAAGACATCAATGAGATTAAAAGAACACTAGATAACATTACAATTAACGAATATCCTTTGAATACAAAAGAGGAGTCTGCATTGATGGTTATTGCAGATGTTGCAAACTTGGAGAAAATTCTCAAAGTTATGCGTAGTTTTAATGCAAATCCATTTTCTATTCCTGAGGGAGTAGAACAAGTTCCTACAAAAGCCTATGCAACTGCAGAATTAAAAATTAAAGAATTTGAACAAAAACACAAAAAAGTTACAAAAGAGATTGCAAAATTAATTGCAAAGGTTAGACAAGACATACTAACCCTACATGAAAGAGCATCAGTTGCAAAGAATGTTTTAGAATTATTAAGAAAACCTGGTGGAACCAAAAACTTTGCCGTAATTCAGGGATACATTCCTAAAAAAATGGAGAAGAAATTCAAAGACACTACTAGTAAATGGATGTCAATTGTTGAAGATGTATCAGATCCTGAATTAGAAAAGAAAAAACCAACTCTATTTGATAATAAAATTTTTGTAAGAACATTTGAGGTTATTACACAAAGTCAGGGAATTCCACGTAAAGGAGAATCAGACCCAACACCAATGATTGCATTGATGTGGCCAATTTTCTATGGACTAATGTTTGCAGATGTAGGTCATGGATTTTTGTTAATGGGATTAGGATTAGTTTTCAAACTAAAAGGACAAGGAAATCTGAAAAGATGGGGAATGCTGATTGCAATTTCAGGTGCTGCTGCAGGAATGGCAGGAGTTGGAACAGGAGAGGCGTTTGGATACCACATTGATCATTTACAACCATTCGAGGGATTATTAGAAGAAGGAGGCGCACTACACTCTATTTCATGGCTAGTTGGTGTGATTAGTGTAGCAGAACTAAACTTTGAACAAGTAATTATGATTCTCAAAGTTTCACTATTCATAGGAATCATACACATAGTTTGGGCATTTGCATTACACATTAAAAAATTGGCACAAGACGGTCATAAACAAACAATGTTCTTTGAAGCAATTCCAAACGTTACACTTTACGGAGGAATTGTTGTAATCATGATGTGTGCAATTGGTTCTGGTTATGATGTAATGAACATGTACTCAAAGATACACACAGAAGCAGTGCCATGGGTTACAATTTTCTTAGGAGATTGGGCTCAGGTTTGGATTATTACTAGAATCGCAGGAATTATTGTAATTGCATCAATTGTTGTAATGATGATTGGCGGACTCAAACACATTAAGTCACATCCAGAAGAAGGAGGAAGTCCAGCAAATGTTTTCATGGAAGTTTTGTTAGGAAAAAGTGTAGAATGTTTAGCACATACAATTAGTTATGCGCGACTTGGAATTATGTTACTTGTGCATGCCGCATTATTGTTAACAGTGAATAATGCATTTGCTGCACAAGGTGGAATTGAATCACCAGGAGCATTAGCATTACTCATTGGTGGAAATATTGGAATCATGATGATTGAAGGATTAATTGTATACATCCAATCTCTAAGACTTCACTTGTACGAATTTTTCACAAAATGGTATGAAGGTGGTTCAGAACCTTTCAAACAAGTAGTACCAGAAATGTATTACAACAAATTCAAGTGGAATAGAAAATAATTATTCTATAGGTAAATCCATTTTATTGCCCCACTCTCCCCAAGAACCCAAATACACTTTGACATTTTTGAAGCCAATTTTTTTCAGAGACAGATAGCTGTTTGCTGCACGATATGCACCCTGACAATATGTAACAATTTCAGTCTCTTTGTCTATTTGATATAGCGATTCTAATTCTTCATCAGACTTTAGTTTTCCAGAATCATCAAGATTGTTATTCCAATCTATGTTTTTTGCAGTTGGTATGTGACCACCACGTGCTGCTCTAGGAGTAGTTCCATCAAATTCTTCAGGTGAACGAGCATCAATTATTGTCACTTTGCCAATATTTGCATTTAGTTCTTCAAATCCAATTATTATTGATGGATCAAGTGGCGTAGTAAGATTTGATGGTTTGTAAATAGTTGATTCAGTAACAGTTGGTAGATTTTCTCCAGTCCATTTTGATAAACCGCCATCAAGCAATTGAACATCAGGATGTGAGAAATATAGACACATCCAAACTCCTCTAGCTGCAAGCATTCCAGTTACATCATCATAAAAGACAATTTTCTTATTTTCATCAACTCCGGCATATGACAGAACATTCCTCATGTGCTCACCAAAACTTACCAATCCTTTTTGAGAGGTATCTGCCCAATGAAATGAAAATAGATCTAAACTTACAGCACCGGGAATATGACCTTTAGAATAATCCTTGTACGAACGTGCATCTAAAATTAAGACAGAGTCATCGTCATAGATTTTCTCCAATTCCTGTGTTGAAATGAACATAATGTAGCATTTTCAAAGTGGAATAAAAATTAGTTTAGCATCCGCTGTTTGGAAAATCTAAAAAAAGAAAAAAAGAAAATTGGTTTTTTTCTATTCGTTTACGTATGCTCTTTCACCGTTCTGTGAGAGGTCGAGTCCGATTTCCTCCTCTTTTGGAGTGACTCTGATTCCTCCAGGCCATACTGCATCCATTACCTTGAAGATTACAATGGAGACACCAAATGCATATGCAATTGACATTCCTGCAGCAACTATTGAAATTGCTTGTTGTTCATAACCTTCTGGTGTGCCGGTCCATGCGCCAATACCATCGCCTGTGTCCCAGATGTGTGGACTAGCTAGTGTACCTGTTAAGATAGCACCTGTTAAACCACCCATTCCGTGAACTCCCCATACATCGAGGGCATCGTCCCACTTTCGAGCGTTCTTGAATGCAACACATCCATAACAAACTGTACCTGCAGCAATACCGATAATTATTGCAGCCATTGGTCCAACCCAACCAGATGCTGGTGTGATTGCGACTAAGCCTGCGACGGCTCCTGTTGCGGCACCTACTATACTAGGTTTGCCTGTGTGTGCCCATGACATCAACACCCACGTTACTGTCGCCATACCGGTGGCAGTGTTTGTGACTGTCCATGCGCTTACAGTGATTCCATCTACCATTACTTCACTTCCAGCGTTAAAGCCGAACCATCCGAACCATAGAATTGATGCACCGAGAACTACCATAGGTACATTGTGTGGTTCCATTGGAACTTTGCCGTAACCTAATCTTCTTCCGAGGATTAAGGCTCCTGCAAGTGCTGTAAATCCAGATGAAATGTGAACCACAGTTCCGCCAGCGAAGTCAAGTGCATATGATGGTGATAAGTCAGGGTTGAAGTCTAAGCTTCCTCCGCCGATGTAACCACCGCCCCATACCCAATGACAAATTGGGTCATAGACGAATGTTCCCCATAAGAGAACAAAGACTACAATTGCACTGAATTTCATACGGTCAACTAAACCACCAACAATTAGTGCTGGTGTGATGATTGCGAAGGTTGCTTGGAACATAGCAAATAGTTGGTGAGGAACAGTTCCTGGCCAAGTATCACTACATACATCTCCTTCCTTCATCGTTTGCATTTGGTAATAGTGTGCCCAAGTATCTTCACATGGACTTGGAGCACCTAACGGTGCCCAGTGTGAGACTTGGTTGAAGCCAACATAATCAAGGTTGCCCATGAACATGTTTGCATCATTGTCTATTCCGCCGAATGCAAGTGAATAACCCCACAATACCCATTGTACACTCATGAGACCCATGATAATGAACACCATGCCAATTGTATTGACTGCGTTCTTTGATCTTGCTAATCCTCCGTAGAAGAATGCAACACCTGGAGTCATGAAAAGTACTAGAGAGCTTGCGGTTAGCATCCAAGCCATGTCACCTGTATCTACATAACAGTACATGTCTGGGACGCCGTCATCATCAGTGTCATACCAACATTCGTTTGGGTTACCGGTATAGATACCAGCACCACCATCGGGATCACCGACTACATAGCCGTCCATACCATCAGAGGTTTGTTGGGCATATGCTGTTGATAGAGCACCTGTTGCCGTCATAGCGACTGCGGCCATAAGTATTAGAGCATACTTATGGTTTCGAGATTTCATTGATCAAAACCGCTGGTTGAATGTATATAACAATTTCAATGTAAAATCTGTATCTAATGTAAATTATTATATTCTACCATATTGTGATAGTAACATAGAATGAATAAATTATGTTACTATTTTAGGCATCAGGGTGTTAATTTAGGCAGGAGGTCAAAATGAAGTCTGGAAAAACAAAATTAGCAATTTTTGATACCTTCAAGACTAAGAGATTACAGATTACAGGCGAGGCTGCAAGACAAAGGGCAATTATACATCATCTATCAAATGCAACAAATTCTGCATCAAAAACCAGGACAGCCATATCTCAGAGCATAGCTGAAGAAAACAAGATATTGTGGAAAAACATCTACTCAGGAATTTTTAGAGATCTTGATGAGATATTGATTCCATTGAATATAGTGGAGGAGGAAGGAAGACTTCCACTAAAAAGAGGACCAAAAGCTTTACAGCAAAATGGTATGCCATTTTATCATTTAACAAAAAAGGGTATGATTGTGGCTTTAGCAATAGATAGTATTTCAGAGAGAAGAAGAATTCTCAAAGGATTAGTAAATCAAGTAGATGATGATGAAAAGCAAGCAATTGGAATCATGGAGAAATTAGTTAAGATAGCTCCACATTTTGGCTTCTCCATATTTGAGAGATATGTCAAAGCATATTGTGAGAATAAGATTGATGACTTAGTGCCATTTTCAGTAGAAAATGTGAGTAAATCTTCAGATGATTCAGCTCTACTCCAAATGGAGCTATTAGAAGGATTTTCCAAACTTTCCAAGTCAGATCGGGATCAAACAATTGATTTTCTAAAGAAAATTGATTGAGATGTTTAACAAACATTTAAAATCAGTTCACCGTGAGAAAAGCTAAATGGGCTCAGGTTCTCAGAAAATTTTTGTGACTGTAAAAGCATTCAGTAAACGTGGTCAATTATTACAAAGACCAGATTTTCAGACTTTGGCTGAATCTCGCGATCTAGATGAATTAGTTACCAGAATTAAAAATACAAAGTATCTTGATGCAGTTAATGGAGTAAGTAAACCATATACCGCTGAAAAACTAGAAATGGCATTAAGAGCTAATCTTGCAGAGACACAATTTGGTCTTGCAAAATCTTCTGGAAATTCAAAAATTTTAGATGCATTTTTCCAAAAGTTCATCATCTCAAATCTAAAGTTAATACTCAAAGGTAAAATTTTAGGAAAATCACAAGATGAGATTTCTGCATACTTTAACATGCATGCTGAAGAACTAACAAAACAAAGAGACATGGTTGTAAAAGCACTGGTAGCAAAAGATTTGGAAGAAGCAGTATCATCACTTGGTTCATCTCCATTTAGTGCAGAAATTCAAAAAGCAGTAGAACTGTACAATGAGACTAAAAACGTTCAGGCATTTGATATTTACTTTGACAAGATGCTTTTTCAAAATATTTCATCATCACTAAGAAGTGAAAATGATCAAGATCTATCTCATATTTTCGGAATGGAAATTGACTTTTACAATGTAATGAGCATTGTTAGAGGAAAATTCTGGGGATTAAATGATGAAAAAATTCAAGATTTGACAGTACCTGCAACAGTCAACATTCCAAGTCAAATAATGGATAGAATGATGGCAGCAGAAAGCGTCAAAGATGTAATTGAAGAATTATCAACAACCAGATACAAGGATTTGATTCCAGAAACTGAAGATGAAGTTGAAGCAATTGCTGAATTTGAACATGCATTTGAAATGGCATATTACAAATCAATCAATGGTGCATTTTCAAAGATGTTTAGCTTTTCAACAGTAGTAGGTATCTCAAAATTAATTGGATATGAAGTAAGAAACATTGGTTCAATTGCATTTGGAGTAGAACAAAAAATTCCAGTTGAAACAACAATGTCAAAACTGATTATAAAAGAAGCTGAATAAAATGCTAGAAAAAATTATTCCAAATAAAAAACCCTATTGTACAATCAAACAAGAACCTCAACCAAAAATCAAGAGGGTTTTAGGCTCGTACAAAGATATCAGAATGGATTTTCTAACTGTAGGATTTTGGGTCAGTTCAATGTTAGCTACAATTTTAGCAGTACCAGCAATAGGCGTTTTTGTATATTTTTTGACAGTTTCAGATAGCATTATTGTTGGAGCGTTACTTGCTTTAGGTACTCATTTTGCCATCTTGTCAGTGTCTGATAGAATTTCACGTTTTCTAACATGTCTCATAAATGGCGAAGAAAAGAAACCAGACATTCACGGATTCATGTCAAGTGACTTTTTCACATTTGAAACAGATGAGGAAAATGTAATGGTATTGAGTATTAATGAAAATGGAAAGGAGAAAAAAGATGTTCATAGCTATATGCTTGAACACCAAGTGTTCCATGTAGCCTTGAATAAATATTCGAAAAAGACTCCTAAACTAACCTATTAACTATGATTTCATACTATCCAAGAAGTCCTTTCCTGCACCAAAGAAGTTAATGGTTTTACCAGCCTTCTTGTTTGTATAACATCTTTCAAAATACTGACATTCTGTACATTCCACAGATGTCTCTAGAATTGGAGTTTTTTTCTCTTTTAGTAAATCGTTTAGGACACGAACTCTTCTAATAGTTTCTTCAAACATTTTCTTGTGTTTTGTAACTGAAAATGATATCTCATCCCCTTTGCCGTTTATGTAAATTATTACTCCATCAACTTTTTCGTATGCGTACATGCAGGCGTTAATGTACAACAAATCCTTTGCATTTGGACTCTCTGGAAAATCTCCTGTTGATCTGAAAACCATCACTAAATCATCTACAATTAGGTCTGCTTGGGCTTGCAAACTGATATCTTCTAAAGAGAACTCTCGAGGTTGTGCTCCATAATCTAACTGCCTAAACATTCCTCCTATTAGATCTGAAAAACTTGTTCTATCTTTTTCAATCTCATCGGTTCTATCATAAAATGCTCTTCTGAGACAACCTGTCACTTCACTTGCATGAATTTTTGTTATGTCGTCTTTTTTGAATCTGTATTCCAGTTCTCTTCCAACTGATTCGACTGAATTTTTTATTACCGACCTATAGTCGCGATCTCCCATCATGGTAGATCATTTGGAAATCATCAGTGTTTTAAAGGTGTCCATAATAGTGCACACAAATTCGAGCTGGAAGATCAATAAAAATAGAAAAAGAAAAAGAAAATTCTTTTTTTGGTTTTAGTTTATTCGCCTGGTTCTTCTGGGTGGCCTTTGCCTCTTAGTGCAAATGTAACTACTGCTAATGCGATTGCTACGCCAATTGCTGAACCGAATGCGGCCATATCTGCTTCTGCCATGGAGAATCGGACTAGAAATAGAATATAACGTGTTGTATCATAATTTTAAGAAATTGTGATACTATTACCTAGTAAATTCAAAAGTGATCTCGTTTTCTCCACCTGCAGTCATTGAACTGAGATTCCAGTATGCTTCACCTGTAACACGCCACTGAGGAGTATTATTTTCTAATGCATTCCATAATTCAGGAGTGTTTCCTGTGTTTTTGATGGTAAACTCATCACCGATAATGGTAGGTCGATCGCTGAGAATTGTAAAGTAGTTTGATGCTCCAACTATTCCACCAGGAGCTGCTCTATCACCAATTGATTTAGTTCCAATTTTCATTCCATCCTCATAGACGTTGTAACGAATCATTTCCAATAATACAGATTTGTAGTTTGGATTTGAAACCTTGAATGAAATTTCAACGTAGGCGTTTCTCCCATCTACATCTGTGATTACAATATCTTCTAAATCAATAACTAATGGTTCAATTGCAGGAATTCCACCTGAAGCACCAAGACGTGCTTCACCAGAGGTATCATCAATAATTGAGGTTCCCGAATATGCAATAACTAGTATGACTAGTGCCAGTCCACCAATTACTCCAAGAACAGGTATTTTTGGATTCAATAAAAATTTCTTATTTTTTCTTCATAAAAAGGAATCTAAAATATAGCACTAGTGCTGAAGAAAATTATGCAATATTTCCAGGCAGTTCAAGAAGGCAAAAAACGAGCAAATGAGGCTCAGATGAAATTATTTGATGTTGCAGGATTTGCCATGCTAACACTTACCACTAAAAAAAAGGATGGAAAATTTATTCCCATAGGAGAAGAAACCTATTGTGCTGCAATACACAGACCTGAAGGCTATCTTGTAATTCTAGTTGATGCAGAGGGATATACCAAAGCACAAACAAAGGATTTAGAAAAAGAGGAGGCTGGAAAAATTTATTCCAAAGTTGAAGAATCTGGTATTGAAGAATTTCCAGGAAATCAGATCACAATTTGGACAGAGACTTTTGATACCATACAATCCGAATTAAAATAATTCAAAAATTTAGATAGTTGCTTCTTTAAACGCATTTAGATGTTTGATATCAGCAAAATCAACATCACATTTTGCTTGCTGTCTATACGAAGCATCTAATTCAATTAATTCAGATAATAGTTCGAATCCCTCTTTCATCTGACCTGATTTGAGAAGAGATGATGCCTTGTTGTACATTCCAGTCTTGTTTTGAGGTTTCACCTTCAAAACTACATCAAAGCATTTTATGGCAGGATCATATTGGCCAATTTTATGATAGCATAATCCTTTGTTTAGTAATGCCAGAATGTTTTCTTTTTCTTGTAAAAGAACACCATCATAAGAGATGATTGCCTCCTCATATTTTCCTAGCCTTCCAAGTACGTTACCCTTTTTGAGTAATGCTTCTAGATGATTTGGAATTTGGTCAAGGACTTTTTGGTAAAATTCCAATGCATCTTTTGGATTACCAAGATTTAGTGAACGTTGTCCATTGTTTAGTAATGATTCTATTTCAGACATGAGTTTTTGATGGTTATTTTTTTCCTAGAAGGATTTCAGTTCCAGCTGCTCCACCCTTGATTGCTTTTTCAAGAGTTTTGATGTCAGATTTTATCACTCGGGTTTTAATTTTTGAGCGTTCTATAATTTTGAGTGCAACTATATCCATTAGGTCATAACCGCCAGCTACAGAATCCTCATGGATTAGAAGTTTTTTGAGATTTTTCATCTCAATTGTTTTGAAGAGTTTTGCTTTTTTGTTTTTGTTAGGATCAGAGTCATAAATTCCAGAAACATCAGTTGCATTAAGGAACTGCTCAGCGTTAATTTTTTCAGCAATTAATGCTGCTGTTCCATTTGTTGATTGCCCTGGATGCAATCCTCCTGCAACGACAATTAATCCACTATCTACTGCATGCTTTGCTTCTCGTAAAGTGGTAGGTGGATGTGGATATGCCTTGTCTTTTAGTGCATAAATGAGTAATTTTGCATTTAATCTAGAAATTTCAATTCCAAGTTCATCTAAAGTAGATTCATCAGCACCTGAAGAACGTGCATGTGTTATGTAGTGTCTTGCAATTTTTCCACCACCGGCAACTATGATTGGCTGATATGTTTTGCTTATTTTCACTAAAAATCTAGCATAATCTTTGAGGAGTTTGACATTTTCCATTGCAAAAACTTTTCCTGAAAATTTGATTACAATTTTTTTCTTCATTATTACAGTTCACCAAGAATTGATTTTGCCGCCATTTCAACTTTGTTTCTATTTTTTTGTTGAGTATATGCTCTAAGAATATTCATTTTTCCAGACATTGTAGATACAAGAGGTATTTCAGATATCGGAATTATCTGAGGAGTGATTTTGCTGCCTTCTTTTTTGATTAAGATTATAGAGTTTGACTCTTTTTTTGATGGTGCCAAAGGCATAGAATGAGTGGTGGTAGTATCGATGAAAACTTGGCTTTCTGCTAATTTTGATTTTTTAGCAATATCTTGTCTGAACTGTTTTAGTGTATTTTTTCCAAATGATTTTTTGCCAGAAATTGTTTTTTCAAATACACATTTGAAGAGTTTTCTATTCTGATAGTCAATTGCAATTTTTTTTGCTGCTTTTAGCTCTGAATTAGTTTCTGGAAGAGATGTTAATTTTTCTAAAATTGTATCATCTGTTTGCTCTACGTATTCCTTAGCATTCATTTCACTTAATCCTAAATGATCATCGGCCAAACTCATAGCCTCTAACAACATTACTTCTCCTGCACGTACAGTTTTGTGAAAATATACAGCCTTGAACATCTGGAATCTGGAAATCATCATTGTTTCAAAGTTTACAAGAGCAGAACTTTGTAGTGCAAGTTTGTTTTTGTAAATCTCAAAGGAGTTTGTTATTCTATTATGATCAATTTTTGCATGCTCAGCACCTGTGAAATAGCCATCTCTTAGCAGATAATCCATCATATCAGCAGAAAGTGCTCCTGAAATAATCTCATTTTCAAACTGCTTTTTTCCCTCACCAACTGCAAGGCGATTAATTTTTTTCTTATCAGTTGTTTTAGAAATGATATCACCAATTTCAGATTTTAAGATTATTTCTTTTCCAATTTGCTCATGTGTTATGTGTTTTTTTTTCTGTAATACTTCTTCAAACAAATGTGAAAATGGTCCATGTCCAATATCATGTAGTAATGCTGCTAATCTAATATCATCAATATCTGTAACAGGCATTTGTTTTTTTGATGCAAGAGATGTTCCAGCCATTCCAGCAATATGCATCACACCAAGTGAGTGTTCAAATCTTGTATGCTGTGCGCCAGGATATGTTAGATGTGCACCAGACAACTGTTTGATTCTTCTTAATCTTTGAAATACAGATGTATCGATAATTTTTTGTTCGGTACTATTCAGTCTAATGAAATCATGAATTGGATCTGTAATTTCTAGAAATTGGTTTTTCATAGCCCCATCTTTTTTGCTACAATCTTCATTACGTCATTGTGAACATCATTTTTTGATTGAGATGCATTAACTATCTTCCATCCCTTCTTTTTTGCTAATTTTCTATACCCTTGAGAGATTTTGTTGGAAAATTCTTTATTTTTCTCAAATTTATCACGATTTTGCTTTTTTCTTGCAAATGATTCCTTTTGTGGAACATCTAAAACAATTACAAGGTCAGATTTTGGTAATCCTTCATCTAATTTCTCTAGCCAGTCTAATTTGAGGCCGTTTGCCAATCCATATACTAGATTAGATTCTCTATATCGATTCATTATAACAACAGAATTTTTTTCATGGGCTGAAATTACATCATTTGCTCTCTCCCAGCGGTTAGCTGCCAATAAACAATGAATTACCTGTCCAGGATACTTGCGTTTTCCATGAAGATATCTATCAATTTCTTTTCCAATAGGAGTTGTATAATCAGGAAATGAGAATAATTTTACCTTTAGTTTAGCAGAGCGAAGTTTTCGTTGTAGCATTGCAGACTGGGTTTTTTTTCCAGCTTGGTCACCACCCTCAAATGTAATAATCAATGTATAGATGGAAGTTTCTTTGAATTAAAATCTTGGGCAGGATTAAGAGAAATTTTTTCTTCCTACCTTTAGTTTATCTAGACGTGTAGTTTCTTCGTCATTTACCTTTTCTTCAACTTCTTCTTTGATGTTCTTTGATTTTTTTGGTTTTGAAGATGCCATTTTGCTCATGTAAAATTAGGCACTATTACCATTTTAACACTAGCGATCGTTCTTTAGAACAAGAACATAGATTATTTATTCCTGAATAATGCAGAAATTCCAATAATTATGCCTGAAGCGATCATACCTAAAATTCCTACAGTTTCATTTGATTGGAACAAAAATGCAGAACCTAAGAAAACTGCTGCAGATAAGATACTGCCAGATAGCATTGCATTATTTTTCTTATGAGATTGTTTTTGCATTAATTTTGTTTCATCCATGAATTTTTTTATTTCTGGTGCTATTGTTATGGTATCTTCTATGGTTTTTGCAAAGCGTGAAA
>Ga0208764_10000253_pt1 | contig 32825 bp, 39 predicted proteins | sample ETNtaG_18_FD_185762 | JGI IMG/M metagenome (GOLD analysis project Ga0208764, IMG submission 185762) | Marine microbial and viral communities from oxygen minimum zone, Eastern Pacific Ocean - ETNP201302SV91 (SPAdes) (version 2) | ecosystem: Environmental > Aquatic > Marine > Oceanic ... | reverse complement strand
TGTCTTTATTATTTCTATCGTAGTTCTCTGCAGACAAATTAATTAGCCTCTTTAATCCTTTATTCCTTTTAGCAGAGATAAAATGAGGAGTTATGTAATCAGCAAATCTTAACCTTCTCTCTATCTCCAAACTTACTTTCTTTCTTTCCTCCTTAGTTAATAAATCAGATTTGTTTGCAGCCAATATGACAGTGCTACCCGAAGCTAAAGATAGGCCTATTAAATGAACATCTTGATCAACTATGGACTCAGAGGAGTCAATTAATATAATTGCCACATTGGATAACCTTATGGACTCCAAGGATTGAGAAATAGAAAATTCTTCTAGTTTTTCTTTTGAGGCTCTTTTTCTTCTTATACCAGCTGTATCTATTAACTTTAGCTCTCTATCTGAGATCTTTATTGGTACTTCTATCGAATCTCGAGTAGTTCCAGATTCAGGAGAAACTAGAAGTCTATCTTCCCCAAGGAGACTATTTATAAATGTGGACTTACCTACGTTTGGTCTTCCGATAATACTAATCTTTAAACTATCAGAAGGTTTATCTGGCTCCTCATTCAATTCCAATTCAAAAAGTTTATGTTCTAATTCTTTTAACCCCCTGTTATGGGAACAAGATATATAAAAAACTTTTTCAAAACCTAGAGAATCAAATTCATTTAAAGAAGGTTCATCTTTATGAGAATCAATCTTGTTAATTATTAAAGATATAGGTTTGTTGGTCTTCCTAAGATTTAATGCTATCTCTTCATCTAAAGAAACTAACCCATCCTTAGCATCAACCATAAATAATAATTCTTCAGCTTCTTCTATAGCTAGATTAGTTTGTTGGATTACAGATTTTGAAATATCGTCACTATCTGGAGCTATGCCTCCAGTATCAATAAGGATGCTATTGGCATATTTTGCCCTGCCATATTGACGATCACGAGTTAAACCAGAAAAATCAGCTACTAGAGCTGCCTTTGAACCAGTTAGAAAGTTGAATAGACTAGACTTACCAACATTTGGTCGACCAACAATAGCTAACAAAGAAGACATTTAATATCCAAAAGAGATGTTTAATTATAAAGACTTATCTAACAGATAAGAAAAATAACTTACCTGAGGAATCTAGAGCAACTAAATTGTTGCCACTAGAGGAAAGTTCTTTAATTGCTTTGCTAGATATCTTTTTTCTTCCTATGAACTTACCGTCTTTACTGTCTATAAAGTGCAAATAACCTTCATAATCGCCTAAAGCTATTTTACCTCTCAATTCTACTGGTGATGATAGTTCTCTTAGTTTTAAGCCTTTCTGTTCCCAAAGTATAGCTCCCGTAGACAATCCAAATGCCTTAATTTTATCTTTATCGTCTACGACGACAATTCTAGATCTTGATTCAACTAAATCTTTAGTTGTTGAAACCTCTTCTTTCCAAGCCTGTCTTCCTGATCTAAGATCAATTGATAGTATATGGCCTTGATAAGTAGCAGAAACTAGAAAATTATTAGCTACTACTGCTTTTCCATCTATGTCAGTAATTCTTTCTAATTCAGAAGTTCCTTCGTTTACTGAAACAGGAAGTTCTAGCCTCACTGCTCCAGAATCAGGATAAATCATTGCTACTTTTCCTGTAGAAAATCCTGAGAATATAAATCCTTCAGATATAAAAGGTATAGAAGTTCCTCTTAAGCTTAGATTGGGAACAGTAACCTGATGAACCCACTCTTGTTCACCTGTTCTAAAATTAAGACCTGTTATTGAACCATCAGCCGATTGAACAGCGACGATATTCCCGTCAGTTACAGGCGGGGCTAAAACTTCACTGGTTACTTTATTAACCCAATTTAAAGTTCCGTCTTTTTGATTTAAAGAAACAACTTGACCATCAAGTGTTCCATAAAATAATTTCTTAAATCCAGACTCAATTGAGCCTGAAATTGAATGATCTAAATTGTTTGACCATATCTCATTTCCATTAAGAGTATTTATTGACGACACTTCTCCATCCGAACTTGCATAATATAAAGTTTCACCTTCGAATGAAGGTATTAATCTTCCATCACCTGAGTAATCTCCAGATTTTCTTTTCCAATTAACTTCAACAGAAATCTTTTGTTCTATGTCAAAAAGCTCTGCCGGCTTCTCTATCTCTTCATCTTCTGAACCCCAGAATTTCAACGATGAAAGAGATGAACAACCAGTTAAAAGAAGAATTAATGATAAATATAAGAGTAATAATTTCTTCATTTTTATTTTTTTAATTAATGTCTGCTAATTTCATTTTTATAATGGACTGAATTGCCTGACTTGGAGAGGACTCCAGAGCTTTAAGATAACTTATCTTTGCTTTTTCTTTTTCTCCTAAAGAAGCATAACAATCCCCAATTAGATCATGCATAGAAGAAGTTTTCGTGTCTATAGAATCTAGAAGCTCAAGAGATTTTCTTGAATCACCTTTATCTAAAAGAACTTCAGCTAAACGATATTTTGCAGTTACTTCGATTGGATCATATCTTTTAATCCAACCTGAGTCTGAATTTTTTATTATCCAGGTTAGGTTTTCTTCGGATTTATCAATATTTCCTTGTTCAAAATGGATCTTTGCGAGATGTAAGGATATGAGTTTCGCATAAATTGAATCAGGATAAGTATCTATAAAATATACTCCTTTTTCAACAGAGTCTGATTCTGGTAAATCTATAGATTCAAGAAATTCTGTATATAAATCGCCTGTTATTTGATTTAATTCTTCTTTATTTGAAGAGTTTCTTTCAATTCCAATAATAGACAAAATTATTACCAGTACCGTAGAAATTACTAAGTATTTATATTTATCCCATAGAGACTTTAGAAATTCTGTATTCTCTTCTTCAGTAGAAGTTAGATTGACCATTTTTTTTAATTTATATTTTTAAGTTGTTCTATTAGATCTTTAATATTCAATGTTTGTTGTTCAGTTTCACTACTAAGATCCTTTAAACCGATCGTATTATCCTTTAACTCTTGCTCTCCTACAATCAAAGCATAATTAGAATTTGATTTTATTGCTTTCTTTAGTTGTGAAGAAGCACTTGTATTCTCAAAATTTAGAACAAATTCAATATTTCTAATTTCATTCCTTAATTGCTCTGCTATAGAAATAGATTTCACTATGGCTTCTTCTCCTAAAGCAACAAAGGAACATCTCTTAGCTTTTTGATTGAACGAAGTTTCAGTCTCTTCTAACAATAAGACCAGCCTTTCAAGCCCTATAGAAAATCCTGCAGCCGGACAACTCCTTCCTCCTAGCTCTTCCACTAGAGAATCATACCTTCCACCACCACACACAGTATCTTGAGAGCCTAGCTGGGATGACTTCCATTCAAATACAGTCTTATTGTAGTAATCGAGCCCCCTAACTAGTCTTGGATTTTCTATGTAGTCTATCTTATTAGAATCTAGTATCTCCTTGAGAACTAATTGATGCTCTTTAGATTCTAAGTCTAAGTAATCAGATATTACTGGAGCTCCTTCCAGTAAATTCTTTATTTCTATAACTTTTGAATCCAAAATTCTTAAGGGATTATCATTAAGTTGTCTAAGGCTATCTTCATCTAACTCATTTTTAAGGTCCATAAAATATTCCTTAAGTGACTTCTTATATGAATCTCTTGTTTCTTTATTGCCCAAAGAATTAATTTCTAAATCTATGGTCTTACTTAAGCCTAACTCTTTCCATATATTAGAAGAAACTAAGATTAATTCAGCATCAGAGTAAGGCCCTTCTATGCCAAAAGATTCTGCGCTTGCTTGATGAAATTGCCTTGATCTTCCTTTCTGAGGTCTTTCATATCTAAACATAGGTCCCATATACCATAAACGTGGAGAATCAACTCTGATTAAATCATTGTCTAAAGCAGCTCTTACACAGCCAGCAGTTCCTTCAGGTCTTAAAGATAAGCTTTCTCCGCCTTTATCTTCAAAAGAGTACATCTCTTTATTTACGATGTCTGTAGCCTGACCTACCCCCCTTGTGAAAAGATCTGTCTTCTCAATTATTGGCAATCTAATCTCTTTAAACCCATAATTCTTAAAGATTTTCTTTATAGACCCTTCTGCCATTTGCCAAGCATCTATTTCTCTAGGTACAAGATCATTCATACCTCTAACTTTATTTATTTTGGTCATAACTATTAGATTTCTTTAGCTATTATAGAGGCTTCATTACTAGAATCTTCAGATATTTTACTTCTTATAATAGATTCTAGATGATCAATTAAATTTTCGCTCTCTACCTTGTGATCAGGTTTTCCATCTATATAAATTAGATTCTTAGGAGAGGCACCTGTTACTCCTATATTTACGTGTTTTGATTCTCCAGGACCATTTACATAGCAACCAATAACTGCCACATCTAAATCTTCTTTTATATCTTCTAATCTACTTTCTAATTCGTTCATTGTTCCTATGACATCAAAATTCATTCTTGAACAACTTGGACATGCAATAAAATTTATCCCTCTAAATCTAAGCTTAAGGCTTTTTAAAATATCCCAACCTACTTTAATTTCATCTACTGGGTCAGAGGCTAATGAAATTCTTAAAGTATCACCAATTCCTTCCATTAAAAGAGTTCCTAAGCCTATAGATGATTTAACAGTACCCGATCTAAATCCACCTGCTTCTGTTATGCCCAGATGTAGAGGTTGATCTATTAACTTTGCAATTTTCCTATAGCTTTCGATCGTTAAAGCAACATCTGAGGCTTTCATGCTTACCTTAAAATCATTAAAGTTTAATTTTTGAAGAATATTAATATGAGATAAAGCAGATTCTACTAAGGCATCAGAATTAGGTTCTCCATATTTTATTTGAAGCTTCTTCTCCAAAGAACCTGCATTAATTCCTACCCTAATTGGTATTCCACTATCCTTGCATGCGGAAATCACTTGTTTAATTTTTTCTTCTTTTCCTATATTTCCAGGATTGATTCTTATGCAGTCTGCTCTTGCCTTTACTGCTTCTAAGGCCATCATATGGTCAAAATGTATATCAGCTACCAAAGGAATATTTGATTCCTTTTTTATCTTAAAAAATGCATCCGCAGCATCTTGATCAGGTACAGATACTCTTACTATATCTGCACCCGCATCTTCAAGCTGCTTAATCTGCTTTAAGGTAGATTGAACATCATTTGTTTTAGAGTTAGTCATGCTTTGAACAGAAATAGGTGCATCTCCACCTACAGGAACATTCCCAACATAGATCTTTCTTGACTCTCTTCTTTTCATACTTTTATTAACAAAGACGCTAGTAAAGTCTAGCATCACAAGAGAAGATTTATTAAAAATTAATATCTATTATTCTGAAAAAAAGTACTTTATTTCTCTTTCAGCAGATTCAGGTGAATCAGATCCATGAACAGCATTAGCATCTATAGATTCAGCGAAATCTCTTCTAAGGGTTCCTTCGCTAGCTTCTTTTGGATTTGTACTTCCCATAAGATCTCTATATTTAATGATGGCATCTTCAGCCTCTAAAATTTGAACTTGAATAGGTCCAGAGGTCATAAAATTAATTAAGGCTTCAAAAAAAGGCTTGCCCTTATGTTCTATATAAAAACCTTCAGCTTCTTCTTTATTTAAGTTTAATTTCTTCTTGGAAATTATAGTTAAACCTGACTCATCAATTCTTCTGCAAATTTCTTCAATGTGCCCTTTTTCAACAGCATCAGGCTTAATGATTGAAAGTGTTTGTTCCATATAAATACCTTACAAGTTAAATTTTTTGCGCATTATACGCATATATTCAACTTAATCTATTTCATCAATCCATCTCATTTGAATGGCTTCTAATATTTTTTCATTAGATCTATCGGGATCGTCGTCAAAATCTTCTAAATCCATAACCATTTTATGAAGATCCGTAAAAAGTATATAGGTAGGGTCTTTTTCTGGGAATTTATCTAATAAAGAAAATACAATTTCATTTATGTCTGTCCATTTCATTTCTAATGATCCTCTGAAACCATGTTTATCGTATATTTAGGTATCTCTATTTCAAGATCTTCTTCTCCTAAAACAATCTGACAACTAAGCCTAGACTCAGCTTCTAAACCCCATGCTTTATCTAACATATCCTCTTCATCATCTGTTGATTCATTTAAGTTATTAAAACCCTTTCTAACTAAAACATGACAGGTTGTGCAGGCGCAAGAGAGCTCACAAGCATGTTCAATCTTAATTTTATTTTCTAAAAGGGCTTCACAAAGAGATTGCCCTTCTTCACTTTCAATTTCAATTCCATCAGGACATAACTCTTCATGAGGATAAACCTTTATTTTTGGCATTTGAGAATCTTTTATTTTTTAGATTTCAAAGCTTTCGCCGCAACCGCATACAGCTTTAACGTTTGGGTTCATAAATTTTATTTGTTCGTTAACTCCTTCTTGAACAAAATCTACAGTTGTTCCTTTCAAGTAATTAAAAGAAGAAGGATCAATAAAAACTTTAATTCCAAAACAATCAAAGATCATATCTTCGCTGTGTTCCAACGAAACATAATCTAACTCATAAACATAACCTGAGCAGCCTGAAGCTTCTTCTACAGAAAAACGAATACCCAATGATTCATTTTTTAATATAGATCTCTCAAGATGACTGGCAGCAGCTTTAGTTAAATTGAAGCTATTGGGATCAAAACTTTTCAGATTAGACATGACTATATTTTTGATTCATAGTCCTCTACTGCCTGCTTAATACTATCTTCAGCTAGAACAGAGCAATGAATCTTAATAGGAGGAAGGTCTAAAGCCTTTGCAATCTGTGAATTCTTTATTTCTTTAGCTTCGTCTAAAGTTTTGCCTCTAAGCATATCTACTAGTTCACTTGAACTTGCTATAGCAGAACCACATCCATAGGTTTTGAACTTAACATCTTCAATTATATGAGAGTTTCCTTTTTCTATGCATTTTATTTGTAGTCTCATTACATCGCCACAAGCTGGTGCACCAACCATTCCAGTTCCTATATCTGCCTCGTCAGGATTCCATTTTCCTACATTATTCTTATGTGGTTCATTTATAGTTTTTTCAAATTTATCTATTACTTTTTTGCTATATGCCATTTTTTACCTCTCTTAATTAGCAGCCCATTCAATTGAGTCCATATCTACTCCATCTTTGAACATATCCCAAAGCGGGGAAATTTCTCTTAGTTTTTCTACTGAATCTTTAACAAGATTTACAGTATATTCAATTTCTTCTTCAGTGGTAAATCTACCTATTCCAAACCTAATTGAGCTATGAGCTAACTCGTCTTTTAGCCCCAAAGCCCTTAAAACATAGGAAGGTTCTAAGCTTGCAGAAGTACATGCTGAGCCAGATGAAACAGCAATATCTTTCAAAGCCATAATTAATGACTCTCCTTCAATATAATTAAAACTTATATTTAAATAACCTGCAGCTCTCATTTCTAAATCTCCATTTAAATAAACTTCTTCTAGGTCTTTTAACTCATTCCATAACTTATCTCTTAAGTTTCTTATTCTTTTCGTTTCTTCCTCTATTTTTAAATTAGCAATGTGGAAAGCCTCTCCCATTCCAACTATTTGATGAGTAGCTAAAGTTCCTGATCTCATTCCTCTTTCATGTCCTCCTCCATGTATTTGAGCTTCAAGCCTAACTCTAGGTTTTCTGCTTACATAGAGAGCCCCTATACCTTTCGGGCCATAAGTCTTGTGTGCTGAAAAAGACATCAAATCAACTTTCATGTCTTTAAGGTCTATTTTTATTTTTCCGGTACTTTGGGCAGCATCGACATGGAAAACAATTCCTTTATTCCTGGTTATTTCACCTATAGATTTTATATCGTTAATTACTCCTATTTCGTTGTTAACATGCATCAAAGAAACTAAAATAGTTTTATCTGTTATGGATTCCTCAATTTTATCTGGAGATATTATTCCATTACTATTTGGATCTAAGTAAGTAACCTCAAAACCTTCTCTTTCTAGTTGTCTGCAACTATCTAAAACCGCTTTATGTTCTATTTTCGATGTAATAATGTGATTACCTTTAGATTTATAGAATCTTGCAACGCCTTTTATTGCTAAATTATCTGCTTCGGTAGCCCCTGAAGTCCAAATAATCTCTCTCGTATCACAATTAACTAGAGAAGCCACCTTAAGCCTTGCTTCTTCAACTGCTTCTTCTGCTTTCCAACCAAAAGAATGTGATCTAGCAGCTGGATTACCAAAACTTCCCTCTAGTGAAAGGTGTTCTTTCATCGCCTCTAAAACTTTTGGGTCAATAGGAGTGGTTGATGCATAGTCTAAATAAATTGGTAATTTCATGTTTAACCTACAGCAATTAAATCTTCTTTTTGAGTAAAATTAGTAGCAATTAATTTCTTAGTATTCTTCTCTAGAACATTTGCTAAACTTTTATTTCTTAAAAAATTTTCTAATTCATCATTCAATTGAGACCATAAAGAGTGAGAGAGGCATTCTTCTCCAGACAAACAATCAGCAGAACCTCCACATTGAGTTGAATCCAGTTTTTCTTCTATTGATAAAACAATATCAGCAATAGAGATGTTGCTACTAGATCTAGAAAGCTTATAACCTCCATTCGGCCCAGTAGCAGAGAGAAGCAACCCTGATCTTCTAAGGTGACTTAAGATTTGTTCTAGATAAGAATTAGGAATGCTTTGTCTTTTAGATATTTCTTGAATCTTTACAAAAGAATTACTTTTGTCTGCAAACAAAGCTATGTCTAACATAGCAGAAACTGCATATTTTCCTTTTTTTGTAAGCCTCATAAATATAATTATAGATTCTTGACTAATTTAGTCAAGAATAAGGTACATGCACCTTAATTAAACCAATATACTAAATGTACCTTTTAGTCAAAATATTTTTTACGTAAAATATATAAAAAATTACTATAAATAAGCTAATAAATATGTAAGATAGCAAAAAAAAGGTACATATCATAAATTATATAGCTGGAGAGTATGGACACACGATATCTATTTAAAAGACACAATACCTGGTGGGTCAAGGTTGCAGTTCCAAAAGATCTAAGAGATGATCTGGGGTTCGACTTAAGAAAATCTTTAAAGACTCATGATCTTTCAAAAGCACAGGAAGAAAGATGGAAAATTGTTGAAAGCTTTAGAGAACAAATAAAAAATGTAAGAATTGATGTAGACTTTCTTCCTTCCAAAGAATTAAGTAAGGTGGGTAACTATACTCCCATAACAGATACGTCTAACCCACAGTACTATCATAAAGTTGTAGATTGTCAGTATGCTTGCCCTGCTCACACACCCGTACCTGAATACATTCGACAAATATCTCAAGGAAATTACTCTGAAGCCTATATGATTAATTGGGAATCTAATGTATTCCCTGGAATCTTAGGAAGAACATGCGATAGGCCTTGCGAACCTGCTTGCAGGAGAACTAGGACGCATGAAAAGGCAGTTGCTATTTGTAGGCTAAAAAGAGTCACTTACGACAATAAAGGTGATATTCAAGAAATGCTTCCTAGCACTCCTGAGCATAATGGGAAAAAAATAGCCTTAATAGGAGGAGGTCCTGCCTCTTTAACAGTTGCAAGAGATCTAATGGTAATGGGATATAAATGCACTTTGTTTGAGAAGGACCCTTTTGCAGGAGGCTTAATGAGAACAAACATACCCTCCTTCAGGTTGCCTGAAAATGTTCTCAATGAAGAAGTTGACCGAATAATAGATATGGGGATAGAAACAAGGTTTAATTCAGAAATAACAAGTATGAAGGCCCTTATAGAAGAAGATTTCGACGCTATATTTGTAGGCACAGGAGCTCCAAGAGGAAGAGACTTAAATATAGAAGGGAGACAAGAGGCTAAAAAAAATATCCATATAGGAATAGATTGGTTAACCAGTATTGCTTTTGAACATACAAAATCTATAGGTAAAAAAGTCGTAGTTCTAGGTGGAGGAAATACAGCTATGGACTGTTGTAGATCTTCACTAAGACTTGGAGCCGAAGATGTAAAAGTAGCTGTTAGAAGTCCTTTTTCTCAAATGAAGGCTTCAGAATGGGAAATAGAAGATGCAATGAATGAGCACATCCCTATTTTTGAGAATCATGTGCCAAAAAGATTTGTATTGAATAATGATAGGTTAGTTGGCATAGAGTTTGAAAAAGTAGAAGCGGTCTTTGATGAGAATGGGAAAAGATCTCTGATCCCAACAGGAGAAGATCCAGTTATATTTGAATGTGATGACGTATGCATTGCCATCGGTCAAGATAATGCTTTTGAATGGATAGAAAAAGATATAGGTATAGAGTTTGGTGAATGGGACATGCCAATAGTAGATAAAGTTACATTTCAATCAACTAACCCAAAAATTTTCTTCGGTGGAGATGCTGCTTGGGGACCAGAAAATATAATATGGGCTGCAGCACACGGCCATCAAGCAGCGATATCTATTCATAAATTCTGTTCATCTGAAGATCTCTTCGACAGGCCTAAACCAGGTACTAACCTGCTGACACAAAAAATGGGAATTCATGAATGGTCTTACGACAATGATATTTCTCAAGCAAAAAGGAATCTTGTTCCACATGCAGATCAATCTATCTCTTTGAAGGATTTAAAAGTTGAAGTTGAGTTAGGTTTCGATGAAAAATTAGCCTTTGAAGAAGCTCAGAGGTGTCTTAATTGTGATGTGCAAACTATTTTCTCAGAAAGCTTATGCATAGAATGTGATGCTTGTGTCGATATATGTCCTACTGATTGTATTACTTTCATTAATAATATGCCCGAAGAAGATCTAAGGAACAGCCTAAGGATACCAGCACTTAATCTTGATCAACCTCTATTGGTATCTGATGAATTACCAACTAAAAGAGCTATGGTAAAAGATGAAGATGTATGTCTGCATTGTGGTCTTTGCGCTGAAAGATGTCCTACTGGAGCATGGGACATGCAGACTTTCTTATACGAGGAAGCTAAGGTTTATTCATGATGAATATAAAATCAGTAAATGAGTTTGTAATTAAATTTGCAAATGTTAATGGATCGGGTTCTGCAAGTGCTAACCAAATGTTTGCAAAAGGAGTATTTAGGTCAGGAATACCTGTAAGTCCAAAAAATATTTTTCCTTCTAATATACAAGGACTGCCAACTTGGTTTGAAGTAAGAGTTAGCGAGAAAGGCTATCTAGGAAGAAAAGACGGAATAGATATATTTATAGCTATGAATCCTCAATCTTATTATCAAGACATACAAGAATTAAATAGTGGAGGTTATTTTATTTATGACTCTTCTTGGGAAAGAAAGTTTGATAGAGAAGATGTAAATGTGATTGGCATTCCTCTTGTTAAATTGTGTCTGGAATTTCCTAATCTAAAACAACGACTTTTATTTAAGAACTTAGTTTATGTAGGCGCCCTATCTTTTTTACTTGGAATAGATAAAGAAATATATAACGAGCTAGTTAAAGAGCAATTTAAAGGTAAAGAGAAGTTAATTGAACCCAACTTAAAAGCCTTAGATATAGGTTTTAATTACGCTAAAGAAAATTTAGAAGGCAAATGTGACATTAAAGTAGAAAAATCCAATAAAGCTGACGGACTTATATTAACAAGTGGTAATGATGCGGCAGGGTTGGGTTGTGTATATGGAGGAGCAACTGTCTGTGCGTGGTATCCAATAACACCTTCTACCTCTCTTGCAGAGTCTTATACTAAATATTGCGAAAAAATGAGAATAGATGAAGAGACAGGAAAAAATAATTTTGCAATCATTCAAGCTGAAGATGAATTAGCTGCAGTTGGTATAGCTATAGGTGCAAATTGGAATGGAGCTAGATCATTTACAGCAACAAGTGGTCCAGGAATTTCTTTAATGAGTGAATTTATAGGTTTAGCGTATTTTTCTGAAGTTCCGCTAGTTATTTTTAATATTCAAAGAGGTGGGCCTTCAACTGGAATGCCTACAAGGACCCAACAATCAGATATCCTTGCTTGTGCTTTTGCTTCACATGGAGATACAAAACATATAATGTTATTTCCTTCTGATCCTAAAGAATGTTTTGACTTTGCCGTTGAGGCTTTTGACCTAGCAGACCAATTACAAACTCCAGTAATTGTTATGTCAGATTTAGATCTGGGCATGAATGATTGGTCCACACCAGAATTTAAATGGGATGATTCAAGACTTTTCAATAAAGGAAAAGTATTGAACCATGATGATTTAGAAAAAATGGAATCAGATTACGGAAGATATCTTGATGTCGATGGAGATGGTATTCCATATAGGACTTACCCTGGTACTCATCCAAGCAAAGGTGCCTACTTTAATAGAGGAACCTCCCATGATGAATACGCCACGTACACAGAAGATGGAAAGATACATGCAAAAAACCTTTTAAGATTGTCTAAAAAATATCAGACGGCATCTAAGATTGTTCCTCGCCCTAAATTTAATCAAAAAGAAAATACCAGTAATATGGGAATAATTTATTTTGGAAGTACAGATGTTTCTATGCGGGAAGCTCTAGACAACTTATCTAATGAAGGAACCTCCATAGATGCTATGAGAATAAGATCTTTTCCTTTTAATCTAGAAGTGTGGGAGTTTATTGAGGATCACGATTTACTTTTTATAGTAGAACAAAACAGAGATGGACAAATGAGAACCTTAATCATGGCAGAAGGAGGAATTATCCCAGATAAGCTAGTTTCTGTTTTATGCTTCGATGGACAACCAATTACAGCTAATTTTATTGCCAATAAAATTAATGCTCATCTTTCAGGGAAACCTGAAAAGATAGCTAGTGGAGAAAATCTATGACATATATAGTAAAACCCAAAAATCACCACCCAAACCTTGAAAGAAATGATCTTGGACTAACTCGAAGAGACTATGAGGGAGGTATTTCTTCTTTGTGCGCAGGTTGTGGCCACGATTCTATTAGTGCAGCTATAATAGATGCCTGTTTTCAGCTTAGCCTTTCCTCACATCAAATTGCTAAACTCTCAGGAATAGGATGTTCTTCAAAGGCTCCTGCATATTTTTTAAATCAGTCTCATGGTTTTAACTCTGTTCATGGAAGAATGCCATCTATCGCTACTGGAGCTAATGTAGCTAACCATGAACTTCTTTACCTAGGAGTTTCAGGAGACGGAGATAGTGCTTCTATAGGTATAGGTCAATTTATTCATGCCGCCAGAAGGCAGCCCAATATGATTTACATAGTAGAAAATAATGGTACTTATGGTTTAACAAAAGGCCAATTTTCAGCAACCAATGATCTTGAATCTACGAATAAATATGGAGATGAAAATCTTTTTCCAGCTATAGATCTTTGTGCAATGGCTATTCAATTGGGGGCAAGCTTTGTCGCAAGAGGATTCTCTGGAGATAGAGAACAGCTAATTCCTTTAATTAAAGCTGCTATAAATCACAAAGGATTCTGTCTTCTAGATATTATTTCTCCTTGTGTAACTTTTAATAATCATAAAACATCAACAAAGAGTTATGACCACATAAGAGAACATAATGAATCTGTTTCAAAACCAGATTTTGTTCCTCTTGGAAAAGAGATAACAGCTACCTATTCAGAAGGAGAAAATATAGAAGTAAATCTACATGATGGTTCAATACTAACTCTCGAAAAACTATCTAAAGAATACGACCCTTTAGATAAGAAATCAGCTTTAGAAAACTTAATATCTGCTGATAAAGAAGGAAAAGTTACAACAGGTTTATTGTATATAGATCCAGAAGCAAAAGATCTTAAAGAAACCATTAATATGGTAGATACTCCCTTAAATGAATTAAAAGAAGACATTTTATGTCCTGGTCAAAGATTCATTGACGGGATCAATGATCAACTCAGATAAAAAGACTAAATTATTCCTATTTTTTTTGCAATTATTTGATAAGACTCTACTACATCTCCTAAGCCTTGCCTGAATCTATCCTTGTCTAACTTTTCTTTTGTTTCAGAATCCCAAACTCTACAACCATCTGGGGTAAATTCATCTCCTAGTAATAGTGAGCCCTTATAATCTCCAAACTCGAGTTTGTAATCTACAAGAATCATTCCTGCATTACTAAATAGTTCCTTTAAGATTTCATTAACTTTGAAGGTCAGGGTTTTCATTTCTTCAACTTGTTTAGTAGTTGCCCATCCAAATGATTCAATATGAAAATCATTAATCATAGGATCTCCTAGGTCATCATCTTTAAAAAAGAATTCAAAAGTTGGAGGGTTAAGCTCTAGTCCCTCCTCAACTCCCAGTCTTTTACAAATACTGCCTGCAGCTATATTTCTAACCACACACTCTATAGGTGTCATTTCAAGTTTCTTAACTACGCTCTCATTATCTGAAATAAGGTCTTCAAAATGAGTTGAAATTCCTTTCTCTTCAAGATGTTTCATTACGTAAGCATTAAATTTATTATTTATTTCCCCCTTGCCCTCTAAGCTCTCAATCTTTTTACCATCGAAAGCAGAGGTATCATTTCTGTAATGCATTATATAAAGATCTTCATTTGAAGTTTTATACAAAGACTTAGCTTTCCCAGAATTTATCAGCTCTTTTTTAATTAAACCTTCCATAATTTTAAGATAGTGATTGATTTATTTCAGAAAGAAGATTTCTGGCCATCTCTTGTGATTCTTCAGACTTACTTATAACCTTAACAAGGCACTTATTTTCATTAACTTTAGAGACTTCGATTACAAAATCTCTATTTTCTTTAGTATTTCTTGAGAATAAACCACGAACAAAACCCATTTCTTCTTGAACTCCAAAGTTGACAAAGAAAACTCCCTCTTCTCTATTTAAGTCTTTTACCTCTATTAATGACTCATTTAATGCTCTATTGACCGCAGCCCAAGCCCTTGAAAAGTTAAGATTCATTTCTATAAAATCTATTCCTTTCTCTGACTTAAGAATAGCTTTCTGACCTATATTTAAGTTCAGAGCAATCAAGGAAGTTCCACTAGTATTAGGTGCTGAAGATAAATAATCTAAAGCTTTTTTCAGAACTTCAGCTTCTATATTTTCTTCAACCGAAACTCTTTCCCACTCTCCAAGGTTATTTTGAGCTAGATGAGATAAAAATACCTCTGAACTAGATTGTCTTATTCCGTGCTCTACTTTTAAAACTAACTTCGAATTGATTCCTGTAATGGAAGTAAAGGGATTACTTTCCATAATTCCTTTCTCTGGATCATCCAGATCAAGTCCTTGCTCACTTAAAGTCATAAAATCTTTCATAACAGGCCAAACTGTACTTGGCAAAGATTCTATATAAATCCACCTCAGCTCTCCTAGTTTATGAAGTCTTACTTGATTAGTAGTACCTGAAGAAAATACTTGTCTTGGTAGAGGAACTTCATAACTTGAATTAGTTATTTTTTCTATCTCATCTGGGACAGGATAGTAATCTACTATCTTACTTTCAGAGCCTGAAGGTATAACAAGGTCTTCTGTTTTCTCTTCTTTCAAATAATCATATTTTTGAGAGTTAGAAAATATCCCACATGAATTAAGAGATAGTATTAAGAAAAATATTGTAAGAATCTTTAATTTTTTCATTAGTTAATTAAGTTAAGCTCTAGGAGCATTTCTTCTATTTCATTGTGGAAAGAATTATCCAAAGGGGTTAAGGGTAACCTTAATCCTTCAGGTATCTTTCCCATCCTATTTAATGCCCACTTTACAGGAATTGGACTAGATTCAATAAATAATTTTTTATGCAAATTACTAATTTTTATATCTAACTCTATAGCTCTCTTATCTCTCTTAAGAGCCAATTCAGAAATTTCTGAGATTTTACTTGGTACAAGATTTGCCGACACTGAAATTGTTCCGCTTCCTCCTCCCATTATAAAATTGCAAGCAGTCAAATCATCTCCAGAATAAAGAAGGAAATTTTTACCTGATAAGTTTTTAATTAAATCATCTAACCGACCCTCTTCAGTCGAAGCTTCTTTCAAACCTACTATATTTTCTTCATCAGACAATATAGCAACAGTTTCAGGGAGAATATCAGAAGAAGTTCTAGAGGGTACGTTATAAAGAATCTGTGGAATATCAATTTCATTAGCAATCAATTTGTAATGTTCAATGAGTCCTTTTTGTGTTGGTTTATTGTAGTAAGGAGTTACTAGAAGGGCTGCTGAGGCCCCTGCCTTCTTAGCTGAAGAAGTTAAAAAAAGAGCTTCTTTTGTTGAATTAGCACCAGTACCAGCAATTACCTCTAATCTTCCTTCAGCATAGTCAACTGCCTTTTCTATTAATTGAACATGCTCAACAACATCTATAGTAGCTGATTCTCCTGTAGTTCCAACAATCACTAAACCTTTTGTACCTGAATCAATATGCCAGTCAATTAGATCAAAAAAGCTCTGCCAGCAAATATCTCCATTCGCTTCCATAGGTGTTACTAAAGCAACAATTGATCCTTTTAGATTAAACACAATAAATAATGGGTTAAGAAACTATATTTTCATTCTTGTAAATTTTATTTATTATATCAACAAAATAAGGAGCAGATATGGCAGCACTAAAAATTGGATTAAAAGCACCTAACTTTAAGGGTGAATGTACAGGAAAAGAGGGTTTTATTGATTCTTCAAAATTAAAGGGTAAAAGAATTATTTTATATTTCTACCCCAAAGACAGCACTCCAGGATGCACTACTGAAGGACAAAACTTTAGAGATCTTTTTAATAAATTTAAAAAAGAGAATACTCTTATCTTTGGCTTATCTAGAGAGTCTATAAAATCACATGAAAATTTTAAAGAAAAACAGAAATTCCAGTTTGAATTAATCTCAGATCCAGATGAAAAGATCTGTAACCAATTTCAAGTTATTAAAGAAAAAAGTATGTATGGAAGAAAGTACATGGGCATAGAAAGAAGTACTTTTGTAATAGATGAAAAAGGAAAGCTAATCAAAGAGTGGAGAAAAGTTAAAGTTACGGGACATGCACAGGAAGCCTTAGATTACATAAAGAGCTTATAAACTAGGATTCTCTTAACTGGTCTTTATTGGGCCAAGAATTAATTATTGCTTTAATAAAGGTTGCCAGAGGTATGGCAAAAAACAAACCCCAAAAACCCCAAATTCCTCCAAAAAATAGAACGGCTACAATAATTATCACCGGGTGTAGGTTATTGGTAGCTGAAAAAAGAATAGGCGATAAAACGTTACCATCAAGACCCTGGATAACTAGATAGCCAATAAATAACCATACAAAATTATCTGAAAAACCCCACTCAGATAATCCAACTAGAAGAACAGGGATAGTAACTAGTAGAGCACCAAATATAGGGATTATTACAGACAGGCCTACAAGCAAAGAAAGAAGAAAAGCATAAGGGAGGCCCAGGAGGCTAAAGAAAGTAAAACTTACACCCCAAACTATCATCATTTCTATAAGCTTTCCTGTTACATAGTTATAAAGCTGACTATTCATCTCAGAGAATATTCTATTTATTAGATTTCTTTCTTTTGGAAGGACAGATCCTAATAATGGAGATAGTTTTTCTTTATCTTTAACAAAAAAGAAGACCATAAGTGGAATCAATATGGCATAAAGAACAGCGTTAAAGGCAATGCTTATAGTTCCAGCTAAAGTAGTTAGGGCCATAGACAACAGCTCTTTGATCTGATCTGAGATTGAAGAAAAAATATTGGAGATTTCTTCTTCAGATAAAAATGAGCTAGAAAAATCAGTTAGAGCCACTTGGAAGTCTGAGATAATCTTTGGAAGGCCCTGTATGAATAAATTAATTTGACTACCTATTGAAGGAAGAATAAAAAATAAACTTATATAAAATCCGAAGAAAATGATTAAGCTTAATGTTATTGCTATCCATCTTGATGAAAGAATCCTTTCTAGGTAATTAACAAATCCATTTAACAAGAAAGCTATCACTAAACTGATTAAGACAGGTAATAAAATACCTCCAAAAAAGAAAATTAATAAAAATAAAGATACTAACATCAATAGAAAATAAACGGATTCTTCACTAAAGAAATATTTATCCATGAATTTATTAATTAGTTGCTTAATCACTTCTTTTCTCGAATATAAATATTAAATTGTTATTGTTCTCTTCTATCTCTAACAATACATTACCACTAATCCTTGAAAAAGATTCAAAATCCTTTAAAGAGGACGGATCAGTAGCTATAACTTTCAATACTTCACCTGGAAGTAATTTACTTAATTCAAACTTTGCTTTCAATAAAGGCAAGGGACAATCCAATCCTGAAGCATCTAGTGTCTTTTTTATTTCCATTATTTACACGAACTTTAATTAAGATTATGAGTCATAAAATACATATTTGATATATAGTAAAAGGAAAATCTTATTCATGCGCTATTTTTTTCAAACAGCCTTCTTAAGCTCATTACTTTTATTTAGTAGCTTCTTTATATTCTCAGAAGAAAGCTTGCCTGAGCTTGGAAATGCTTCTTCTTCTGCTATTTCAGTTGAACAAGAATATAAGCTAGGAAGATTATTTGTTGCTCAAATCAGAGGTGGAACTCCTCAATATGAGGAACCACTAGTCTTAGACTACTTAGAGCACTTGATATATAGGCTAAGTGAATACAGTCAACTGAACGATAGAAGGTTTGAGATAATATTAATTGATGAAAAATCTATTAATGCCTTTGCAGCACCAGGAGGAATAATAGGTATTAATGCTGGACTCTTATTCCATTCTGAAAAAGAAGGCCAGCTAGCTTCAGTGCTGACTCATGAATTAGCCCATTTAAGCCAAAGACATTATGCAAGAAGACTTCAAAGACAAGAAGATAGAAGCTTAGCAAATGCCTTAATTATATTAGCTAGCGTCGCACTAGCTGCAGCCTCATCACCAGAAGCAATAATAGCCGGTACACAAGTTCTATCTCAGCAAGCTATGTCCTATAGCAGAAGTAATGAACAAGAAGCAGATAGAATTGGTTTTTTAAATCTAGTTTCATCTGGATACGACCCCGTAAGCACTTCAGAAATTTTTGAAAAGTTACAACAATTAAGTAGATTAAGCGGAGCAAATGAACTTGAATTTCTAAGATCCCATCCTTTAACTAAGAAAAGAATTAGTGACTCTGCAGCACGAACTACTCAAATAAAAAAAAGGAATGATTATAAAGATAGTCTGAGCTTCTATCTTGTGAGACAAAAAATATCTCTGGAATATTTTAAGAATTCTCGCCAAGCCGTTTCTCAAAAAAGAATGGAATATAGAAAATCTAATTCTATTAATGAAGAAATAACCTATGGATATGGTCTTTCTTTAGCTTTATCTAAGGACAATAAACACAATGAGGCATTAGAACTTGCTAGAGATACTCTTAAGTTAGATAACGAAAATCTTATTCTGCAGACCAACCTTCTAGAAATTCATATAAAAGCTAAAAATGGTTTAGAAGCGCTATCGCTTGGGAAGAAACTTTTAGAACTAAATCCAGGAAACTACCCAATATCTATGCTTTATGTGCAAGCTTTAATGGATGCCATGGAATACGATGAAGCAGAAATAATTCTAAAAGATTTAAGTTTAGAAAGGTCTTATGATCCACTCGTTTGGTACTGGTTAGCTGAAGTTAAAGGCTTAAATAAAAAGATAATTGGATTACATCAAGCGAGGGCAGAATATTTTTTTCTTACAGGAAGATATGATTCATCAATAGAACACCTAAACTTTGCTCTTGAACTCTCAGGAAATAACTTTCAGCTTACAGAAATGATAAGAGATAAGATAGAGAGGGTTTTTAGAACTAAAGAGCAATTAAAAGAAGCTAGTTGAACTAGCCTGGAGGCCAAGAAAACTCTCTCCCTGCTATTAGGTGAATGTGCAAATGAAAGACTGTTTGTTGAGCTTCGGCTCCGTTATTAACTACAAGCCTAAAGGCATCTCCAACACCTAAGTCTCTTGCAATATCACCAGCTTTAAGTAATAAATGACCCAGCAATTCTTTGTCTTCTAAAATTGAATCAGAAACCTTTTCAATAGGTTTTTTTGGAATAATTAATATATGTATGGGAGCAACTGGATTTATATCTTTAAAAGCTATACATAAGTCATCTTCAAAAATTATGTCAGATGGGATTTCTTTATCTATTATTTTTTGAAAGATTGTTTCAGGCATATTGGTTATAACTCTTTAGACTCATCATATCCAAGAACTTCCTCTTTCTCTTCTTCTTTAACTTCACCCTCGACAAGCTCAACATTATAATTTTGTACTCTTGTTATCTCTTTAATGCCATCAATATGCATTTTCTTTTCTTTGAATTCTGGTATAGCAAATGTTTTTGTTTTTGCATCCTTAGCATCTTCAGCAGCCACAAAGAAGTTTAAATGAGATTCATAAATACCTTCGCCTGTATTCAGATCATAATAACCAACATGGACCATAAATAGTTTCATATGCATATCTTAGCTTAATTTCCTTTATTAAGCTTTTGATCCAAGAATCATTCCTAACCAAGTTGCTAATAAACATAAAATAACACTCAAACAAACATAAGAAATAGCTAAGAAAATTTGACCATCCTGAATCATTAAGAAAGTTTCTTTTGAAAAAGCTGAAAAGGTAGTAAAGGCTCCAAGGAATCCAAAAACAACTAGAGGCTCTAACTTAGAATCTAAAGAATTAAAGATTAAACCTACTAAAAAGCAACCAATAATATTTACAGTAATAATTCCTAAAGGTAAAGAATATAAAGTTACTTTATATAAAGCTTCAGAAATTAACACTCTTAAGATAGCGCCTAATGAACCTCCTAATGCAATTAATAAATATCTCATAATTAGTGGTGGGCCGTCTGCGACTCGAACGCAGGACCAATTCGTTAAAAGCGAACTGCTCTACCGACTGAGCTAACGGCCCTAAAAAAAGCGTATATTATAGCTTTAAGCAATTTAATTCGACTCTTTAAGAAGATTTTCTATATTTTTTTTTGCTAATTGTGCAGAACCTGATTCAGGATAAGATTTAACAACATTATTAAAATATCTTAAAGCCTCTTCTGAATCTCCTAGTTTAAATGAAATCACTCCCAGTTTAAATTGACTATCTGCATTTCTCTTATGTTGGGGATATTTATTTAATACAACAAGGAAGTTCTGTTTTGCATCTTCAAATGAATTTTGGGCTAAATATAACTCTCCAGACCAAAAATATGCATCGCCCGTAAAGACGCCTTCTGGAAAATTAATTATTAGTTCTTTAAACTTTTCTAAAGATTCAGAATATCTAGCCTTATCAAAAAAATCTAAGGCCTCCTTGTAAAGGCCTAATTCTTCATTTTTTTCTATTGTATTCTCTTCCTCTTTTGCAATAGGCTGACTTAAGTCTTTTGAAAGAATATCATGCAACCTTTTATCTAAATCTAGATATCTTTGTTGGCTTAACTCTTGATAACGTTCAATTAAATAGGAGTTTTCTTCTAAAAGATCTCTTAGTAATGCAACTTCTTGCTCTAGAGTTGATAATTTCTCATAAAGAATCCTATTAGATTCTTCAGATTCTTCATCTGAGGAAATAGTAGTTACTAGAAATATTAGGGAAAATAGAAACCCTTTATTAAAGATTCTTTTCAATTAATAAACCTTTATTACAGCTCTTCTGTTCTTAGACCAAGCTGCTTCATTAGAACCAGAAGCTATTGGCTTTTCTTCACCAAAACTAACAGTCTTTATCCTGCTTGATTTAATACCATTAAGAACAAGAAGATCTTTTACAGAATTTGCTCTCCTCTCACCTAAAGCAAGGTTGTATTCTCGAGTGCCTCTTTCATCACAATGCCCTTCTACTTTAACTTTTGCTGAAGAATTAGCCTTTAGACTTCTAGCAATTTGTCTAATCTCAGATGAAGCATTAACTGATAAATCTGACTCATCATAATTAAAATAGATGCTAGAACTGCTAGATAAATTTTGACTTGTACTGACTTCAGGACTCTTAACAGAAGCTGCTTTAGTACTTGTTGCTATCTCATCGCTTGTGCTTGCACATCCAGCTAAGCCGCAAATTATCCCTGCAATTATTAAAAATTCTTGGTAAAGATTCATATGATTTCTCCTTTTTATTATTATACTTTTTTATCTGCTTATTTGAATAGAGGCGACCAACTTGGATCTCTTACTTCTCCTGAAATTGTAGGTAAACTAAATTTAGTTGATCCATCTATAGTAATACCTGAAAGAATATCTTTAGTTCCATTTTTTGTGGCATATAAAATTAAATTACCATTTGGAGATATTGTTGGAGATTCATCTAACTCAGTATTAGTTAATACCCTAACCCTGCCTGTCTTAATATTCTGTACAGCAATATGAAAGTCTCCATCTTTTCTGTGCACAAAAACAAAACTTCGTCCATCCGAGGTATATCTAGCTCTCGCGTTATAATCTCCTAGAAAAGTTTTTCTTCTTACCGTGTTCTTTGAAATATTCTTTTCGTAAATTTGAGGTGACCCACTTCTATTAGAAGTAAAAAGGAATTTATCTCCTTTAGGTGACCAATCAGGCTCAGTATCTATAGCAAAATGATTTGTCATTTGAATCCATCTATCTTTATTTAAATCATATTTGTAAATATCAGGATTCCCAGCTTTAGATAAGACTGCTATTAAATGACTTCCTTTTGGACTCCATGTTGGAGAACTATTGATACCATTTTCTAACTTAAGTCCTTTCCTCTTTCCTGAAATTAAGTCTTGAATATATATTCTTGAGGTTCCATCTTCAAAAGACACATAAGCTATATTATTGCCGTCGTGAGACCAATCTGGAGACATGATAGGTTCTTTGGAAGTAAGAACTATTTGATCGTTTTTTCCATTTATGTCACAAAATCTTAAATAATAATCCCCTTCTGAATCTCTTTCTCTATTTATATATGCAATTTTTGTAGAAAATATACCAGGTATGCCATTAATTTCTTTATATATTCTATCGCTCATATTATGAGCTAATGATTCTAGGTCTTCCTCGCTTCCTTGAACTCTTGCTCTGTGAATTACTCTCTTCCTTACTACATCTAATATCGAATAATTTACCTCTAAGGACCTTGCTTCCTCAGTTTTAGATGCTTCGCCTATAATCAAATAATCAACCTTTAAAAGCGACCAATCTCTATAGGCAACCTCATTTTCTTTTTGTGGCAAGCTTAACATGTCATTTGTGCTTATTGAGTCAAACTCTCCAAAAGATGCTAGATCAGAAGAAATAACATCATGAATATAAAGTGATGAAGGTCTTTTTAAGTTCCAGCCTATGGGAGAAATAGCTATTCTTACTGGATCATTTATTCCTTCAGTTACTTCTATTCTTAATTGACCAAGCAAAGAGGTACTCAAAAAAATGATAGGAAATAGAATAATTAATTTAATAACATCAATGTTCATTCTTTTGGACTAAAGATTACAATAAATTTTCTGAAATTTTCGTCGAACATCTTTCTTGGCATCTGTAGATCATAAAATCTATTTACTTTGTTTATAGCTTGTAGAGCTGACCTGTCGAATGCCTCATCTCCACTTCGTTTTTTAATCTCTATTTCTATAATTTCTCCTGTAGGTACCAATGAAATAATAAATTCTGCCTGCATCCCTAATTTAGAAGATTTTGGCTTCTTCCAATTTAACATTATCTGTTCTCTAATTAGAGAAGAGTAAAACAAGATCTTTTCAAGATCTGTTCCTAGATCTTGATTGCTTATCCCAAGAATACCTATCTCTGTCTCTAATTCTAGCTTTTCCAATATTGAAGAAACATCCTTAGTTTCTTCGAGAATATTCTTCTCCTTAGTAACCTCTATGTATTTATTTTTTGTTGATAAAGGCTTCTCTACAATTTTTAAGTTATTTTCATAGACAACATATGCAGGAATGGAAGTTATATTCGTTTCATAAGAAAGAAAATCTATAGAGAAATAATTAGAAAAAGAAAACAAAAGGCCAAGGTGGAGTAACAATGAGATAAAGAAACCAGAATAATAATTTATCATCTTCTCCTTGGGGCTTTAGTAATTAAACCTACTCCTTCAGCTCCTGCTGACTGAAGTAAAGACATTAATTCCATTACTTTTTCATATTTAACTTGAGAATCTCCCCTGACAACAACTTGAATAGAAGGGTTAGCTTTTAAGATTTTTTCAATATTAAGTTTAAGGGAATTGGGCTCTATAACTTGTCCCTCAAATGATTCTGTTTCTAAAAAGAAATTTCCTTCAGAGTCTATAGAGATAATTAGTGGTTCATCGTTTTCAAGAGGAAGGACTCTAGAAGCAGCTTCAGGTAAATTAATGACTACCCCTTGAATCATAAGAGGTGCAGCAACCATGAATACAACTAATAATACCAACATAACATCAATATATGGAACTACATTGATGTCTGATACTAAATTTCTTCTATTTTTTCTCATTTCTTATGAACTTCTCTATGCAAGATCACAGAGAACTCATCTTTAAATTCTTCATAAGTTGATAAAAGAGAATCTGATAATGAAGCAAATCTGTTATAGGCAATTAGAGCTGGTATAGCTGCAAACAAGCCAATAGCTGTAGCAATTAATGCTTCTGAGATCCCCGGAGCAACTGAAGATAAAGTTGCCTGCGATGTATCAATCAAGCCTCGAAATGAATTCATAATTCCCCAAACTGTCCCAAACAAGCCTATGTAAGGACTTGCTGAAGCAACAGTAGCTAAAAATGGAAGGTGTTTTTCTAATTCTGCTTGTTCCCTGGAAAGAGACACCCTCATAGTTCTATCTACTCCTTCCATAATTATTTCAGGGTCTAAAGATTGGTCATCTAATTTCTTAAATTCTTGATAACCACTTTGAAATAGGCACTCACAACCTACTGGAGTGTGGCCATTAGACTGTCCTTCTTCTAAAAGATTTTCAAGGCCAATATCGGACCAAAATAATGACTCGAATCTTCTATATTCTTCTCTAGATTTATTAATAAAGATCCATCGTTCGAAGATTATCATCCAAGAAATAATTGAAGCAGCTAATAAAATAATAATAACAAACTGAACTAAAAAGCTAGCTTCAAAAAATAATTCTAAAATAGATCCTGGCATGACTATAAAAGTGATTTCATTCCTTCATGTAATTTAACAGGTAAAGCTGTGGGTTTAAAACTTTTTGAATGAATACAAGCACAACGTACCAATCCCTTACAAAGAAGGTAATCTTCTTTTGAAAAAACCTCTTGGTCAAAATGAAAACTAGCTTTTCCTAATTTAATTAATTTTGTCTTAATGCTGATTTCATCATCTAGCTTGGCAGGCTTTCTGAAGCTCATTTGTAAACCATTAACAATGAATAAAATTCCTTCCGACATTAGTTTTTCCTGTTCATATCCTATATCTCGTAAATACTCTGTTCTAGCTCTTTCAAGGAATTTAAGATAATTAGCATAATATACAACCCCCTGGGCATCTGTATCTTCATAATAGACTCTCATTTTCAAACTATGATAATTAACTTTGTTCATTAGCTTCTATATCTTCTTGATACAACTCCTTTATTACATAAATAAAATCTTTCCAAAGAAGCTCTGTAGTTATAGAAGAATCTTCATCGAAAGAAGGGTTGACTGCCCAAAGAGGTAATTTTACTTTAATAGGTCTTCTATTAAATTTATAAACTAAGACTGGGATTCCTCTTCCTTCAGACGCTTCTAAGACTTGCTGCCACCATGACTCTAAAGGCTCAGCACCAGAACCATACCTCTTGCACTCTATATACAACCTACCTAGGATAAGGTCAGGTAAGAATTTTTCTCTGGTTTGCTCTAAGATTCTTTTCAAGCTATTTTCTAATTGTAAATCTTCATTTAGAAGGTTTGCAATTTCTCTCTCAAATGAAGCGCCTTTATTTCTTGAATTTGTCATTATCAATCTAAGTGGTTAACCATATCATCGTCAAAATCTGCATTCGAATGAACATTTTGTGTGTCATCTAAATCTTCTAAATCTTCTAATAATTTATATACCTTTATAGAATTATCTAAATCTAAAGAAATAGAGTTTTCAGGTATTAATGCTACTTCCGAGTCTTCTACATCTAAAGTTGAAGAAATATTTTCTAATACGGATTGGAAATCTTGAGCTTCTGTTGTTACAACAATGCTTCCATCTTCATTTATTTCGATATCTTCAGCACCTGCCTCTATTGATGTATCCATAACCACTTCTGGATCAGAAGCTGAACTTAACCTTATAACTCCTTTTTTTTCAAATAAATAAGAAACTGAACCGTCAGTACCAAGGTTTCCTCCTGTCTTTGTAAAAGCGTGTCTAACTTCAGCAACAGTTCTATTATTATTGTCAGTCATTGACTCTACCATTATAGCTACTCCACAAGGTCCGTACCCCTCAAAGGTAATTTCTTCTAGGTTTCCTCCTTCTGAACCACCCGCTCCTCTTTGAATGGCCCTTTCAATGGTATCTTTAGGCATATTCGATCCTAGAGCCTTATCAAGAGCAGTCCTTAATCTTGGGTTATCTTCAGGATTTCCTCCTCCTAACTTAGCCGCAACTGTAAGCTCTCTTATTAATCTCGAAAATAACTTTCCTCGTTTAGCATCTTGTCTTCCTTTGCGATGTTTTATATTGGCCCATTTGGAGTGTCCTGCCATTTATTAAAGCTCCTCTTCTAGATCTATAGATATATTTAATTCTTCTAGTTGTTCTTCAGAAGCTGACCCAGGTGCTTCAGTTAATAAGCATGAAGCACTTTGAGTTTTTGGAAATGCAATAGAATCTCTAATTGAATCTGCTTTGGTCATTAGCATTATCATCCTGTCATAGCCTATTGCTAAGCCAGCGTGCGGAGGACATCCATGATCCATAGCAGAAAGCAAGAAGCCAAACTTATCCTTAGCCTCTTCTTTTTCTATACCCAAAATAGAGAGTACTTTGTATAGAATTTTACTTTCATGAATTCTTACAGACCCTCCTCCTAGTTCTGTACCATTTAAAACAACATCATAAGCATCTGAAAGTGTTCCAGTAGGATTCTCTTCAATATCGGTTAGTGAAGTTGGAGAAGTAAAAGGGTGATGTAAAGGGGTAAGTTCACCAGATTTATTATGCTCAAACATAGGAAAATCTACTACCCAACATGGTGCCCATTCCTTGATTAGAAGATCTAAGTCAGAAGCGATTAAATCTCTAAGTGCTGATAAAGACTCATTTACAATTGATTTAGCTCCAGCCCCGAAGAAAATAATATCTCCATCTGAACATTCAAGCTTTTCTAACAAACTTAATAATATGCTTTCATCAATAAATTTAACTATTGGAGATTGAAGTCCTTCTTTTCCTTTCTTTAAGTCGATAACCTTTATATAAGCTAAACCTTTAGCTCCAAATTTACCTACGTAATCAGTGTAGTCATCTATTTGTTTTCTTGTTAAAACCTCTCCATTAGGAACTCTAAGTGCAGCAATTCTAGAATTATCAGAATTAGCAGGATCACTAAATACCTTAAAATCTGAATTAATAAAAAGATCTTTTACTTCTAAGAATTCAAGTGGATTTCGTAGATCCGGCTTATCTGATCCGTATTTGCTTATTGCTTCTTCGTAAGTAAGTACAGGGAAATCTCCTAAATCTACTCCCATAGAACTCTTAAAGACTTCTGTAATCAATTGAGTAATTAGTTTCATGATATCTTCCGAATTAACAAAAGAACACTCGAGATCTATTTGAGTAAATTCTGGCTGCCTATCTGCTCTTAAGTCTTCATCTCTAAAGCATTTTGCAAATTGATAATATTTTTCGAACCCAGAAGCCATTAAGGTTTGCTTAAAAAGCTGAGGAGATTGAGGGAGTGCAAAGAAAGATCCAGGATAGGTTCTACTAGGAACTATGTAATCTCTTGCTCCTTCAGGAGTGGCTTTAGTTAGCAGAGGAGTTTCTATCTCTAAAAATCCTTTATCATCTAAAAATTTTCTTACTTCCTGTGACACTTTTGATCTTAATCTAAGGTTTTCTTGCATTTCTTCTCTTCTAAGGTCAAGGAATCTATACTTCAATCTAGTCTCTTCTCCCACCGACGTATATTCATCTAATGAAAAAGGAAGGGGTTTTGAGGGATTTAAAATTTCTAACTCTGAACCAATTAATTCTAAAGTTCCTGTTGGAAGATCTTCATTAACGGTGCCGTCTGGTCTCCTAGAAATTATTCCTTTAGCCTTAATAACAAATTCGTTTCTACAAGTCTCTGCTATAGAAAATGCTTCTTCATTCTCTGGGTTATAAACTATCTGCAGCAAACCAGATTCATCTCTTAAATCAAAAAAGATAACTCCACCATGATCTCTCCTTCTATGTATCCAGCCCGCTACTTCAATTTCTTTGTTTAGAAGATCTTCTCCTGCTAATCCACACGCTGTTGTTCTAAATGCCATATTTTTTCTCTAGATTATTTTTAACTTTCTATTTTTTTCTTACTTTCTGTTTTTTTCTTACTTTCTTTTTTTTCTTTTGAAGGTTTATCTTTATCTTCTTTCACTAAGTTCTTTTTCTTTCCAGTCTTAAAATCAGTTTCGTACCAGCCTGTTCCTTTTAATCTAAAATTTGGAGCAGTAGGTAATTGAGATAGATTAGGATTAGATTCTTTAAAGCTATCTAACTCTGAGATCCTCATTTGAATCTCAGAAACATCTCCATTCTCTTTATTTTTAAATATATAAGTCGGCATTTTCTATCTAAGAAGCTTAACTTTGTTAATTATAACAAGATTAGACGATACTTATTATCTCGTTAAGTTCTCAAGCAAATGTTAATATTATTTAGTAATAAATGTTATGAAAACAAATAATCTATTTTTTCCTACCCTAAGAGAAGATCCTTCAGAAGCTGAAGTTCTCAGTCACAAATTAATGATCAAAGCAGGTCTCATAAGAAAGGTGGCATCAGGAGTTTATAATTGGCTTCCTCTAGGAATTAAAATACTCAGAAAAGTAGAAAATATAGTAAGAGATGAAATGAATGCATCTCAAGCTCAAGAAATCTTAATGCCCATGGTTCAACCTAGTGAGTTATGGAAAGAGACAAATAGATGGGATACGTTAGGAAAGGAATTATTAACATTCAGTGATAGACATGATAGAGCCTTCTGTTTGGGACCAACCCACGAAGAAGTTATTACAGATTTATGTAGAAATAATATTAATAGTCACAAGCAACTTCCTTTAACTCTATATCAAATACAAACTAAGTTTAGAGATGAAATTAGACCAAGATTTGGGGTAATGAGATCTAGAGAATTTCTAATGAAAGATGCTTATTCATTTGATCTTAATAAAGAAGCAATGGATAAAAGCTATCTAAGCATGAAAGAAGCTTACGTGCGAATATTTAATAAAATAGGACTGGAATACAGAGTTGTTAATGCTGATACTGGCTCTATAGGTGGATCTGCTTCAGAAGAATTCCATGTTTTAGCTGAAACAGGAGAAGACTTGTTAGCTTTTAGTGATAAAAGTGATTTTGCAACGAATGTAGAACTTTTAGAAACTGATGAACAAAATTTAGAAAATATAGAAGGCATGCCTAGTCCTGACGGTAAAGGATCTTTACAACTTAAAAGAGGAATAGAGGTGGGCCATATATATAAATTAGGTACAAAATACTCCGAAAGTATGAATTTCCAAATTCAAGTTGAAGATAAAAATACATATCTAGAGATGGGTTGCTATGGGATAGGTATTTCTAGAATTGTGGCTGCAGCTATAGAGCAAAATAATGATGAAAAAGGTATTATTTGGCCTAAAGCACTAGAACCCTTCAAAGTGTCTATTGTTGAGGTTAATCCTAAAAAAGATGATTCTGTGACAAAAGAATGTAAAAGGATTTATGCTGAATTAAAAGATAAAAAAATAGATGTTCTCTGGGATAACAGAGACCAAAGACCTGGAGTTAAATTCTCTGATATGGAGCTAATAGGTATCCCTCATTTAATTACTGTTAGCAAAAAAACTATAGATAACCAAAATGTTGAGTACAAAAGTAGAGATCAAAAAGAAGGAGTCCAGATACCTTTACCTGAACTCCTTTCTAAACTAATTAATTAAACCTATTCTTTATTTATAGCTTCTAAAACTTGTTTTTCAATTTTTTCTAATAGTTTAGGGTTTTGTTCTAAAAATTCTATAGATTTAGCTTTTCCCTGGCCTATCTTTTCTCCTTCATAACTAAACCAAGCACCAGCTTTTTCTATAATATCGTTATCAACTCCAAGATCTATTAATTCACCCATCCTATTAATCCCTTTGCCATAAAGAATTTGAAATTCAGCCTGTCTAAAAGGAGGTGAAACTTTATTTTTTACAACTTTTACTCTAGTTTCATTCCCAACTACTTCATCTCCATCTTTAACCGTTCCTATCCTTCTAATATCCAATCTACAAGAAGAATAAAATTTTAATGCATTACCTCCGGCTGTAGTTTCTGGACTACCAAACATAACTCCAATCTTGTGTCTAATTTGGTTTATAAAAATAACTAACGTATTAGATTTTGTAACATTACCAGTTATTTTTCTTAGAGCTTGAGACATTAGTCTTGCTTGAAGGCCTACATGATGATCCCCCATTTCTCCATCAATTTCTGCTTTAGGAACTAAAGCAGCTACCGAATCAATTACAAGAACATCTACAGCACCAGAAGCTACCATAATATCTGATATTTCTAATGCTTGTTCTCCAGTATCTGGCTGTGAGACTAATAAATCATCTACATTAACACCTAATTTTTGTGCATAAATAGGATCAAGGGCATGTTCTGCATCTATAAACGCTGCTGTGCCACCTTGCTTTTGACATTGCGCTATAACTTCTAAAGTTAAGGTCGTCTTCCCAGAAGACTCAGGTCCATAAATTTCAACTATCCTTCCTTGTGGTAAACCGCCTATTCCTAGGGCTATATCTAATCCAAGTGAACCAGTTGATATTGAAGGTATTTTTTCAATGGTCTTTTCACCCATTCTCATTACGGTCCCAGTACCAAATTGACGTTCAATTTGACCTAACGCATTATCTAATTGCTTGGTTTTATCTACTTCTTTTATATTAGTCACCTTTTTTTGAGCCATAAATTTCTCCTCTATTTATGGCAATTGTACATAATACTGTATAAATGTACAGTAATATTATATTTACTCCTTTAATGCCTCAATTGTACCTAATAATGCCCTCTGGACAGATAAGAATCTTACCTCTTCTCTATCACCGGAGAAATATTCAGTTTTTGAAAATGACTTTCCTTCTTTTACCTTCCAAGAAAAACAGACTGTGCCAACAGGCTTTGTATCTGTTGCTCCTGCTGGACCTGCTATGCCAGTAATAGCAACACCTACATCTGCTTTACTTAAATTCATTGCTCCTGAAACCATTTGAGAAGCAATTCTCTCATCTACAGCTCCAAAATTAACTAAGTCATCTTCATTAACGCCTAAAATATCTTTTTTTGAAGAATAAGAATAAGTTACGAAACTAGAACCAAACCAAGTAGAACTGCCCGGAACCGAAGTAATTGATTTACCTAACCAACCTCCAGTGCAGGATTCAGCGCTTGTAAATTTCTTGTTTTGAGAAATAAGAATTTCACCCAATTCCTTGCTAAGTTTGATTAAAATCTCTGTGTCCATTTACCTTCCTTGAAAATCGCTATTAGACCAGAAATTGTTTCTTTGTCTAGTTGGAGATGAAAGTTAATTGTTGATAAAATTATCCCTAAAAACCAATATGGCATTTATAGTTAGTGATCCTTGTATAAAGTGTAAACTCACTGATTGTGTAGAAGTTTGTCCTGTAGACTGTTTTTACGAAGGACCAAATATGCTGGTAATTGATCCAGATGAATGCATCGATTGTGCTTTATGTGAACCTGAATGCCCCCTAGATGCTATTTTTTCGGAGGATGAGTTACCTGAAGATCAAATTGAATTCATAGAGCTCAATGCCAAACTAGCTCAACAATGGCCTAATATTACAGAACAAAAACTACCTTTAGATGACCATAAAGAGTGGGAGCCTGTAAAAGATAAACTTCAATATCTAGAAATCTAATCTTTTCAAAATTAACATAAGGAATAGACCAAAGATTAAGCCTAAATAAATCATAATATTGTCTAGTGGTAAATTAAATGACCATGGGCCATCTTTCCATAAGATAGGAATTGAAAATAATATCAATCCACTAAATAACCCAACCACTCCGTTTTCATTTCTGTTATATAAAGATCTAATAACTCTTACAAAAATTAATAGTCCCGTTAAACATCCTAAAAAGAAAACAGCCAAAACTAGAAAATCTAATTCATTAACTGCTCTTATGATGAAAGAGTAAACACCTAATATTAGTAAAATAAAACTACCTGATATACCAGGTAATATAAGCGCGCAAACAGCTATAAACCCAGATAAAAATATATAACCCAAAGTAATGTCTGAAAATTCAAGAAGAGAGCTTCCATATAAAGTAAAGACAAAGAATGAGCACAAGAATCCATAATAAAAACTTTTGTTCCTTTTGTTCGGTTTAATAGATCCAAATATTAAAGATCCAATCATCAAGCCTGAAAATAAAGCTTTCAAAAAGAAGGGGTAATTTTCTAGAAAGAAAAGAATAACAAACGAGAATATATAGCCACCTAATACCATACCGATAATGATGGGCAAAAGAAAATCTAAATTAACCTTAAGGGCAAAATCCTTTAACCTTAAAGTCATCAATAACTTTAAAGATGAATTACCAAAACTTGAAATGGATTCAATTAATTCCTTGTAA
>Ga0208764_10000252_pt1 | contig 32855 bp, 35 predicted proteins | sample ETNtaG_18_FD_185762 | JGI IMG/M metagenome (GOLD analysis project Ga0208764, IMG submission 185762) | Marine microbial and viral communities from oxygen minimum zone, Eastern Pacific Ocean - ETNP201302SV91 (SPAdes) (version 2) | ecosystem: Environmental > Aquatic > Marine > Oceanic ... | reverse complement strand
ATCGTCTATGGCACTGGACCTGAACATATTCTAGGTGGTAATCCTGACACTTCTGGATTAATGACCATTGATGTTGAAGTTGTAAAGGGTGGTGACACATCATTTAATGCACCTACAACAGCATCGATTACAGAAATTCCTGGATGGATTAAAAATAATGCCGCATGGTGGGCAGATGGCCAGATTGATGATGCTTCATTTGTTACTGGCATTCAATATTTGATAAATAAAAAAATTATGATGATACCAGAAACTGCTCAAGGCTATGGTGGTTCAGATGAAATTCCAGGATGGATTAAAAATAATGCCGCATGGTGGGCAGATGGCCAGATTGATGATAATACATTCGTCCAAGGAATACAATTTTTAATAACCTCAGGCATAATGAAAATTTCCTAAAAACATAAAATCTAATAAATAAAAGACTACTAGAGTGAAAGATTATGACTGGATTATTTTCATATCCTAAAAGAAACCTTAGAAAACTAATCAATGAGGGCGAATATGAGCAAGCCATAAAATTTGGTAATCAATTGGAACAAAAATTTTCGAATGATCCTGATTTTCTTTTCATAATGGGTAGTATGTACTATATCCTTAATGATGAAAAGAAAACGCTGCATTACATAGATCGCGTTCTTGAAATTAACGAGTACGATGTAGAATCACTATCACTCAAATTAAGAGTTCATGAGTATCTCAAAGAAAATGATGTAGTAATTAATTGCTGTAAAAAAATACTTAAAGTTGATCCTGATAATTTTGAAGTTAGAGATATTCTAGATGAACTAGAAGAAAATTAATTTTTAAATTTGTTCTCTGTTAGCTTATCATTTGAATTATCTTGTGAGTGACCAAATTTTGCCTCAATTACCTGTTTTAATTCTGAATCAGTTTTATTTTCTATATTAATGCCAAGTGATTTAGCCATATATTCCAATTTTTGTCGTTCTGTTTGAACTGGACCATTAATTGAAATATTGTTTTCTTTTGAATCAGGATTAGTATATTCTTTAATTTGACTCTGCATCTCAGTTTTTGCCTTATTATATTCACCTACCATTTTACCAATTTTTTTTCCTGCTTCAGGAAGTTTATTGGTACCAAATAAGAGTATGAGTGCAACAAATATTATAATTATCCATTCACTTCCTATAATGTTCAGAGCGTAATCTATCACAAATACTCTGATTTTAATTTAAAATTAAAGATTTGTATTTTTGTTTGGTTCTAGTAATTTTCTCTTTGAAATTGATAATATTGCCACACCTATTCCTATTATAAAAAATACCAAATATGGTGCATCATTTCCAAAAAATTGTGAAATTAACCCTGCAGTTATAGGTCCAGATGCCCATCCTATCCCAAATGTTGTTTCGTATGCACCAATCATTGTTCCTGAGATTGCGCGTCGTGTTTTGCTTAGAATTATTTCCAGTGTCAATGGGAAGAATATACTAAATCCAAATCCAAGTAAAATTAACGCAATTGCAAATTCAATTATTGTCTCAACAAAGAATGATATTCCAAGTCCAATTGATATAGAGAATACTGCAATTATTAATGTTAGACTGGTATGTTTAGCTAATTTCCCAGCCACTGCAAGTGTGAGAATCCGTGAAATTCCAAATACAAAGAAAAGGATCTCAACATCCACAATTGTCATAGCTCTGTCATTTAGAAATGCTGGATAGATGCTTAGAATAATACCAAATGACGCAGTACAATAAATTAGTAACATGATAACATGTGGGAATTTAGCAATTTCTTTGAGAGATGAAAAACTAAATTTTTCATGTTTGGTTTTGGGTCTATTTTTAGATAGAACCAATGATGATACAAGTGATGCTGCAAGAACATACGCTGCAATCTCAAAGATTATTCTATATGTGGCATCAAAGTTTTCGAGGAGAATTGAACCAAAGAGGGGTCCAATCATGAATCCAGTAGTAAAAAAACCGGTAAAAGTTGCGATATTTCTTACTCTGGTTTTACCTTTACTAACATTTGAAATAATTGCCTCACAAGGAGGCCAAAAGAATGCATGTGCAACTCCTGTGATTATTCTAAAACTCATTATTTCTGGAACACTTTGTGCAATTGAAAGTAGATAGACTGACGCTGAATTCATTATCACTCCAATGGATAAAAGATGTCCATTGTTGAACCTGTTTAAGAAAATTCCAACAAATAATGGAAAGAACATGTATGGAATAAAATTTGCAAATCCAATGAGACCTAATTCTGCATATGATGCACCAATAACATTTTTTGCAAAAAGTGGTAATAGAGGACCATGTAACCCATATGAAATTCCAATTAGTAACCCTGTAATGTAAACAAGAGCTAGTTTTCTATTCATTTGTATGCAGCGACCATAATTGCACCGCCCATAAGGTCTTTCTCAAATTCAACACGTGAGAATTTTTCTAATAACAAAGATTCTAATTTTTTATTTTGTGGCCAAAGTTTGTAAGTCCCATAAAGTGTGGCAAATTTTAATCCAAGTCTACCACCAGCAATAAAGGCAATTATGGGTAATATCGTTCTAAGATAAAATGTCACACCAAATCTAATTAACGGTTCATCAGGTTTTCCTAAATCTACTATCACCCATCTGCCATTTTTTTTTAAAACTCTATGTATTTCCGAGATTGCAGTTTTCAAGCTAATTGCGTCACGTAATGAGTAACCTGATAACACCATATCAAATTCGTCATTTTGAAATGGAATATGTTCAAACACACCACACGTGCTATCTAATTTAGTATCAAATAATCTATCAGTGTTCTTTAGCATTGGCATTAATGGATCATATAGAATAAGTTCCAAATCATTGCCAACAATTTTGGAAGCTGTTTTTGACATATTTCCGAACCCTGAACCGGCATCTAGAACCTTATCACCCTTGTTTATTCTACCACTGATTGCACGATTCCTATGCTCAGTATCTTTGCCTAAAGAGATGAATGAGTTTACTTTATCATATACTGGAATAATATCTCTGAGAACATCAATTACCTCACCCCAATAACTTCCAAGTCCCATATTCTGATAGAATTTTTTGTTTTAATAATTGATGTCCTTGTATTATGAAGTCAGAGTCTTATTTATTTAGCAAATTTACCTTTAGCAGCCTGATCAAATTTTTTGAGGTCATCTAATGATACACGCTCAATTATTTTTGCATCTTCCATAATTTTTGACATTTTGATATGTTCAGTTCCTGTCTTTTCTTCGCTTTTGAGATTTATTGCAGCAATTGCAAGTGAGCCAGCTTCTTCAATAGTCATATTATCTTTGTAATTTTTTTCAAGAAAATCATTAACCTCATCAGAACCTAAACCTATGGCTACAGCAGCATATGATACAAATGTACCACTTGGATCAATAATAAAGACATTAGAACCTTTTCTGTCAACACCAGCTATAATCAATGCAACACCAAATGGTCTTACACCAGAATATTGAGTGAATTGGTGATTTTGGTCAGCAAGATGTTTTGCAACTGTTTCAATTTCAACAGGTTCATCATAAGTTAATTTATTGCTCTGTGAAAAATATCTAGCATTATCAACTTGTACACGTGCATCTGGAATATATCCTGCTGCAGCGGCACCAATATGTTCATCTATTTGAAAGATCTTTTGAGTTACTTCTGAAACTTGAAGTGCCCTAGATTTTTCCTCAACAGCAATAATTACTCCATTTTTGCTTTTTATACCAACTGCTATGGTTCCACGCTTTACTGTTTCTAATGCATATTCAACCTGATAGATTCTACCATCTGGAGAATACATAGTAGGTGTCATATCGTAACCGCGATTTGGCATCATAATGTGATGACTATCTTCAAAGTCAATTTAAGGGTTAGTTATTTTCTAGTCTTAGTATGAGAATTCATTTTAAGATAATTAAAATATAATAAATCACTTTACTACACATGGACTCTAGATTTAACCAATTCATTGACCAAAAATATCTTAGTCTTGAAACATACAAAAGGGATAACACACCTATTCAAACACCTGTTTGGTTTGTTATTGACAACGATCAACTCTATATCACAACAAAAGAAACCACAGGTAAGGTTAAGCGACTTCGAAATAATCAAAATGCACGGATTGCTGTTTGTTCTATGAAGGGTGATATTAAAAGCAATTGGGTTGACGTTGGTTTAGAAAAGATACCTGAAGAAAGTAATGTTGAAAAAATTGTAAAACTTCGTAAAAAAAAATATGGTTTCTCTGCAAGACTGGTTAGTATGTTTACATCACAAAAAGGTAAAACAATGGCATATTCTATTGAAGTACGTGATGGATAATTCCCAAAAACTTTCTCATCATTTCTAGAGACACTTAAATATAATTCCAAATTACAACATCATTATCTTGGCACAAGCAGATCCTTTTGCAAATGCAACTAAACAAGTCAACGATGCATGTGACGTTTTGAAAATCAAAGATAAAGAATTGCGCGAGTATTTGGCAATGCCAAACAGAGTATTAAGAGTAAAAATCCCTGTAAAAATGGATAATGGAAAAATCCGTGTGTTCACTGGATTTAGATCACAACATAACAATGATCGTGGTCCATACAAAGGAGGTATACGATACTTTGATCCCGAAGGTGGTGTCAAATACATGGAACGTGAAGTCATGGCATTATCATCATGGATGACATGGAAGTGTGCAATTGTTGATATACCACTAGGAGGTGGCAAAGGAGCAATATTCGTCAATCCAAAAAAAGAAAAAATTAGCGACGGAGAGCTAGAGAGACTGACTCGTGGTTTTGCATATAAAATCTCAGAAGTGATTGGTCCTCAAAAAGACATTCCTGCTCCAGATGTTTACACTACAGGAAAAGAAATGACACAAATCATGGATACATGGAGCAAAATGAACGGAAACAAATACTCTCCAGGTGTAATCACTGGAAAACCAATTCCTATGGGCGGTTCATTGGCAAGAAATGTTGCCACTGGATTAGGCAATGCTTATTGTATAAGAGAAGCAGCAAAAATTCTAAAACTCAAATTAAAAGGTGCGACAGTTGTGTTACAAGGATTTGGAAACGCGTCAACCTTCTCTGGTGAGTATCTTGAAAAAATGGGTGCCAAATGTATTGCTGCAAGTGACTCAAAGGGCTCTATATTGGTTCCAAAAGGATTCAAAGTTAGTAAACTACTTGAGCATAAACAGAAGAAAGGTTCAGTTCTAGGTTTTCCAGGAAGTAAAAAAATTACCACTGAACAATTGCTAACAACAAAATGTGATATATTAGTCCCAGGAGCTTTAGAAAATCAGATTACTGCATCTATTGCAAAGAAATTAAAATGTAAAATTATAGGCGAGGCTGCAAACGGTCCTACACTACCTGATGCTGATCCAATCATTTTCAAGAAAAAAATATTTATGATTCCTGACATTCTTGCAAACTCTGGTGGAGTCTGTATTTCTTACCTAGAGTGGGTTCAAAACAACCAAGGATATTATTGGTCATTTGATGAAGTTGCAGGTAAAATGGAATCAAATATTGTTCGAGGTTTAAAAGATATGCATAAACTCGCTCAAAAACATAAGATTGACAATAGAAGAGCTGCTATGGCTCTTGCAGTTGAAAGAGTTGTTGAAGCATTTGAACTAAAAGGTATTTGGCCATAATCTAAAACGTATCTTAAAAGATTATATATCGACATTCGTTTTTAACGATCGAAACATGAGTTCTGTAAAGCAAGTTTTTGAAGAAACAATTCAAACTGATCATAAAATAATAACTGAAGAGGCAGCAAAATCAATTTTAAAGAAGTATGGAATTAAAGTTCCTGGATTCGCTCTAGTAAAATCTGCCGACGAAGCAGCAAAGGCTGCAAAAAAACTTGGATATCCACTAGTAATGAAAGTTGTATCTCCACAGATTCTCCACAAAACTGATGTTGGTGGTGTAAAAGTTGGTGTAAATAATGTAGCAGATGTCAAAAAGACATTTAACGATATGTATGGTCGTTTATCAAAGAAAAAAGGAGTTGATGTAAAAGGAATTCTTTTGGAAAAGATGGTGCCAAAAGGAGGAGTTGAACTAATTGTTGGTATACAAAATGATCCACAGTTTGGTCCAATGCTCATGGCTGGATTGGGTGGAATAATGACCGAAGTTTTCAAAGATGTTGCGTTTAGAATGCTTCCAATTACAACATCTGATGCAAAATCAATGCTAAATGAATTAAAAGGCTCAAAACTTCTCAAAGGATTTCGTGGCAGTACACCAATTGATACAAACATGGTTGCAAAGGCACTTGTCCAAATTGGAAAGATGGGAGTTGATAATGCAGATTACATAAACAGTATTGACTTTAATCCCGTAATTGTATATCCAAAATCTTACTTTGTTGTCGATGCAAAGATCATTCTAAATAAAGAACTAAGAAAGAATTCAATTTCAAAAGCAAAACCAATCATCACATCAATGGAGAAATTCTTTACTCCAAAATCAGTCGCATTGGTTGGTGCATCTTCAACACCAGGAAAAATTGGTAATTCTGTCTTAGATGCATTGGGTAAACAAGATTACAAGGGTAAAGTATATCCAATCAATCCTAAACAAAAGAAAATTCTTGGAATCAAATGTTACCCATCATTAGAATCAATCAAAGCAAAGGTTGATCTGGTTGTTGTCTGTGTTGATCTTTCAGCATGTGGTCAAATCATGAAGACCTGTGCAAAGAAAGGAATTCACAGCGTTGTAATCGTTTCTGGTGGTGGTAAAGAGCTTGGTGGTGACAGAGCAGCTATGGAGGCAGAGGTAAAAGCATTATCATTAAAACATAAAATTCGTGTAATCGGTCCTAACTGTATTGGAATGTTTAATGCAGCAAATAGACTTGATTGTGCATTCCAAGGACAAGCAAGAATGGTTCGTTCAAAATTAGGAAATGTTGCATTCTTCTCACAAAGTGGAACAATGGGAATTAGTATGTTGGAGAGTGCAGATTTGTTCGGTTTATCAAAAATGATTAGTTTTGGTAATCGTTCTGATGTTGATGAAGCAGATATGATATGGTATGCTGCAAATGATCCTCAAACCAAAGTAATTGGACTATACGTTGAAGGATTTGGTGATGGTAGAAAATTCATCAATACTGCAAAACGTGTAATGAAAGAAAAGAAGAAACCAGTTATTATTTGGAAGAGTGGAAGAAGTGCAGCAGGTGCAAAGCAGGCTGCATCTCATACAGGTTCTCTTGGAGGTTCTAACGCAATGATTATGGGTGCATTCAAGCAAGCAGGAATTATTTCAGTTGATAGTTATCAAGAATTGGTTGGTGTCTTAAAGGCAATGGCATGGCAACCTCCTGCAAAAGGTAACCGTGTTGCTATGACTAGTAATGGTGCTGGTCCAATGATTGGTGGCATTGATCATTTAGAAAGATTGGGTCTTACAATAGGAAAGTTAACACCACAAACTCGCAAAAAAATAAAGGATCATTTTCCACCAACAGTTCCTATTCATAGTGGCAATCCAGCAGATGTAGGCGGTGGCGCAACTGCAGATGATTATAGATTCGTCATTGAACAATTCATAGCTGACAAGAATGTTGACATTGCAATGCCATGGTTTGTCTTCCAAGATGACCCTCTTGAAGAAACAATTGTTGATCATCTATCTGGACTTTCAAAGAAAAGAAAAAAGCCAATTTTGTGTGGTGGAAATGGCGGCCCATATACTGAAAAAATGATAAAATTGATTGAAAAACATAATGTCCCAGTTTACCAAGACCTTCGAACATGGGTTGCAGCTGCATCTGCATTAGCTCAATGGGGACAGACCAGAGGCTCTTAGATAACATTTAATTTCTTAGTAAACTCAAAATTTTACATGTCTATGATTACTACATCAAATGACGAGGGTGTTTGTATTGTTAAGATCAATCGCCCTTCTAAACTGAATGCAATGAACATAGATGTGGCTAAAGAAATTATCAGTACATTCAAAGAACTGGATAAAGATGATAGTGTAAGAGTTATCATTTTAACTGGTGAGGGTGATAAAGCATTCTCTGCCGGAGCTGATATAGAATACATGTCAAAAATTACACCAGATGAATCAGAAGTATATGCAAAACTTGGTCAAGAAGTTACTGCAACAATTGAAAATGTTACAAAACCAACAATCGCTGCGGTGAATGGTTTTGCATTAGGTGGAGGATGTGAAGTAGCCATGTCATGCGATATTAGAATTGCATCAGATAATGCAAGGTTAGGTCAGCCGGAAGTAACCATTGGAATCCCACCTGGATGGGGAGGAACTCAAAGGTTGATGCGAATTGTTGGAATTGCAAAAGCCAAAGAACTTGTTTATACAGGAAAAATGATCAAAGCTGCTGAAGCAAAAGAAATTGGTCTTGTAAATAATGTTGTTAGCCAAGAATCACTAATGGAAGAAACAATGGTAATGGCAAAAACAATAGCAGCTAATGCATCACTTGCAGTTCACATGTCAAAAACTGCAATTAACACAGGTAGGAATGCAGATCTTGATACTGGGTTAGGGGTTGAATTATTAGCCTGGAGAAATTGCTTTTCTGATCCAGAACGTGAACAACGCATGACTGACTTTGTAAACAAATCAAAAAAGTAGAATTCTACTATTTTTTTATTTTTTATTTGCTTTACTACTATACAGTGTAGGAAAAAGCTTATTATAATAAAAGTAAACATTTGTTTGTATGGCAACTGAGCAAACACAGAAGTTAGTCACAATCACTTCAAAAGCCGCTGAAAAAATCAAAGAATTCATGGCTGAGGAAGAAGGAAAACCACAGTTCTTGAGAATATATGTTCAAGGCGGCGGTTGTTCTGGACTTTCATACGGTATGGGATTTGAAAAAGAGGCAGAAGAAGATGATTCAATTATTGAAGAAAGTGGTGTTAAAGTATTAGTTGATAGTATGAGTCAAGATCACCTAAATGGTGCAAACGTGGATTACATTGAGAGTCTAATGGGCTCTGGATTTAAGATTAACAATCCTAATGTAACAAAATCATGTTCATGTGGCTCTTCATTTAGTACTGAGTAACAAAATCATTTTTTCAATTTTTTATATTTTTCAGACCACATAGCCAGCTAAGCGTTTATAAATCTCAGATATCACACTCAATCATGAATTATAAGGAGATGAATCATAATTGCCATACACAGGCATTGTCAAGTATCACGTTAAACTATCATTCGAAGTTGATGGACTTGTCGAACGAGCAGATATAATCGGTGCAATATTCGGACAAACTGAGGGTCTGTTAGGACCTGAAATGAATCTGAATGAGTTACAACGAGTATCTAAAGTCGGTCGAATTGAAGTAAATACTTTCAATACTGAGAATACTACAAAGGGTGATGCATTATTGCCAATGAGTACTGACATTGATACATGTTCACTCATTGCTGCGGCAATAGAAAGCATTGATAAAGTTGGACCATTTGATAGTGTTTTCAAATTAGATGCAATAGATGATGTCCGTGCATCCAAAAAAGAAGACATTGTAAAACGTGCAAAAGAGATTAAGCAAAAATGGGCTACTAATTCAGTTAGTGAAGGTGACGAGATGCTCAAAACTGTTCATGAAAATAATTCTGATAAGATTACCACATACGGACCAAAAAAATTGCATTGCAGTACTGGCGTATTTGATTCACAATGGGTAATTTTGGTTGAGGGACGTGCTGATATTATAAATTTGTTAAGAGCAGGTTATGATAATGCACTTGCATTTGAGGGCGGAAGAATAGATGAATCAATAAAAGAACTATGTGAGAAAAAAGAACGAGTTGTTGCATTTCTAGATGGTGACAGAGCAGGTGGGTTTATTCTCAAAGAATTAAAATCAGTAGTTCACGTTGACGTTGAACTTAGGGCTGATGAAGGTATTGAAGTTGAAGAACTAACACCCAAAAGAGTTGATGAACTTCTTAGTCCTATCTCTAAAAAGATAACTCAGGAACTTGAGGGTCCAGCATTAAAAAATAATGATGATGGTCCTCTTGCAGAAGTTTGTAAAACAAAATATACAGAGTTAAATGAATCACTAGAAGCAATTGCATTGAATGCAGATCATGATCAAGTATTCAAAATTCCTATTAGTGAATTAGTACAAAAAATTTCTGGACAATCAGGAATCAAATACCTAATCTTAGACGGTATTATCACACAAAGATTATTTGATGCCGCAAAGGGTGCAAATGTTGAATATGTTGTTGGCCATAGAATAGCAAAACTATCACATACTGATGGTCTGTCATTAAAAACATTTAGAGATCTTGGTATTGCATAATATTAATGACTGATTTAAAGACACAACATCTTCTAACTCTCGCACACATTCTATCTAAAGGCGGAAAACATAATTTTGTGAATATCACTACGATATCCCTTGGAAAAGAAATAGGCAAGTCTCAACAATCTGCATCTCTACATCTGAAAGAATTAGAACTGGGTGGATTCATTGAAAGAATTCAATCAGGACGAAAACAATCAATAAAAATTACAAATAAAGGATTTATTGAATTATCCACATTGCATAATCTTCTGGCAAAATTGATATCAAATTCTCCCAATTCATTATCAATTACTGGTGTGATAACTTCTGGAATGGGTGAAGGTGCATATTATATGTCGATGAAAGGCTATACGAAGCAATTCAAAGTAAAATTGGGTTACATTCCTTATCCCGGAACACTAAATGTTCAACTTAAAGAAAAAAAGTTTTCTGAAGCAATTTCACAACTATCAAATTATGAGGGAGTAAGGATTAATTCATTCTCTGATGGTAAACGAACCTTTGGATGGGTAAAATGTTTCAAAGCAAAAATTAATAATAAAATTGACTGTGAACTGATTTTATTAGAAAGAACTCATCATGATACAACCATTGTTGAATTTATTGCAAAAAACAATATCCGAAAATCCTTGAAAATTGGCAACAAATCAAATGTTAAAATTAAAATTTCAATTCTAGGTAATTTCTCTTAAAGACCATGAATATCATTGCCATATTCTTTTTGAATTGACGAACTCGATGTTTCAGGCCTTGGAGATTCTAATCTAGCTACTGTCACATCCAAATTTATTTTTCTACATCCATCTGTAATGAATTTCTCCTGATGAATTTGGTCATACCCTAGGGCAATTATCTGAGGTTTGATTAAATCTACAGTCTTGAAAATATCTTCTTCATTTCCAATGATGCATAAATCAACCATGGATAATGATGAGACTAGTTCTTGTCTTGCCTGTGCATTATGTAACGGTTTACGTTTCTTCATCTTCATAACTGTTTTATCAGTAGCAATTACTACCACTAAAAAATCTCCTAATTTTTTTGCTTCATTTAATGTATGAATGTGTCCAGGGTGGATTATATCAAAGACACCGCCTGCTAAAACAATCTTTAACGACGGATGCTGCCGCAAAAATGTCAGAAACTCTTTGTTTGCTTCACCCATGTCACTTTCATTCATGTACTGTCAAATATTTTGTCCAATTTCAACTCATCGATATCACATTTTTGGGTCTAAGCCTTTTGCAATGCGTAATGCATCAACCAAACCATCTGCATAACCTATACTCAGCACTGCATATTCTTTTTTTCCTTCTTTTAGAAAATTTTCGGCATCGTCAATGTACAATTTTGCATTTATCAAAACATCTTCATATTCTTTGAGATTTTCATAGTGAGGTTTGATCTCATCTAATGCTTCACGAACCATTGGCACGTACTTTTCAATCATCTGTTCAGAAACACCCTTAACATTTGTAGAGTTATCAAATGGTTCATCTATACAGTCTGTGACTATTTTAACTGCATTAGATTCGGTAAAATGTAGACTTCCAGGTATGATAATAGTGTGTGGAGGTTTTCCAAATTCTTTTTTTATTAAATTTGATATTTTACCAGAAGTAATATTTTGATCACTTTTTCCAATTCTTGATGCAACAATTGCAAAAGTATCTAACGAAATGATTTTTCCATTTTGCATTTTTTCCGCATCTAATAACAAAGACAAAGCATTTTGTGGGGCTAAGAAAAATGATTTGTCCTCATTGTATTCTAACAAAATTACTGAGTGCATTTTGCTTAACAAATTATTAAAAATTGTATTATATGGTGTAATCATTGATTTTGGATCATTCATGACGGTCAGAATTTTTCCAACTTTGTAATATTGTAATCCTATTTCACCAATTAGTGATGAAACAATTGAAGAGGAATGAATAGTCTTAGTTTCTATTTTGTCTGTGATGGCCCTTGTTTTTAATTCTAAATGTGTTGTTGCAATGTATGGATCACCATATGAAATCAGAACCACTTCTCCCTTCTTCGCATTATCTAGAATTTCATTACCATCTTCCACAAGCCAACGTTTTGCAATCTTAAATTCTCCATCACACATGTTTGCTAATTGCTCTTTTTCAATTTCTGAAATTGGACTGGTAAATGATTCCAAATAAACAATATCGGCATTTTTTATTACAGATATAGTATTATCTGATAATTCTGAAATTCCGGAAATACCTAATCCAACGAACCAAAGCATTATTTTTTTCTGTCATGAAGTCTTTTTAAATGATGTAGTGACTTCTTTAGAATTTCTATTCCCTTTACAAATTCGTCAATTGAAACTTTTTCGTCAGTTGTATGAGCTTCGTGAGGATCTCCTGGTCCATATGTGATAACAGGAATTTTTAGTTCATTTCCTATCTCATTCATATCTCCAGTCCCTGTTTTTCTAATCAGCATTGGTCTCTTTTTTTCAATATCTAGTACGGCTAATGTCATTGCCCTAACTAATGGAGAATTATGTTCTGCCTCAAATGGCTCTGTCTGATCAATTACTGAATACAAAACTTCAATCTCTCGTTTCACGGATATTTCGTTAATTATTTTGGTAATCTTTTCTTCAACATTATTGCAATTCATGTCTACTGGGATTCTAATGTCAAGTGTTGCATCACATTGAATTGGTGTTACATTATGACTTGTTCCTCCATTAATCTCTGTTAATGTCGCAGTGAGCATCATTCCTTTAGTCTTTTCTTCTTGATCACTTTCCAGAGAATTTTTTAATTCTGTAACCACTGAGGATGTTTCTTCTATTGCATTTTTTGCCAGCCATGGAGCACTAGCGTGAGCACTATCTTTGACATTTACTCTTAGATTTATTGCCAATCTACCTTTGTAGGCAATTGTAATTTTTTGGATACTACTTGGCTCTCCAAAAATTGCATAGTCTATATCTGGTTTATTTTTCTTCAGAGTCTTTATCCCAGTTGCATTTCCCTCTTCGTCAACTGCACCAACAAAAGTAACCGTCCCTTGATTTTCTTTAACACTGGCAGCTGCAAACAACATTGCAATTAATGGTGCTTTTGCATCAGATGCTCCCCTTCCGTATAGCATATCTCCTTCTCTTCTAACTTTGATCTTTCCTGGAACAACATCCATGTGTCCACATAGCATAATTTTGGGTTCACCTGAACCTTTTGTAGCTATAATATTCCCAGCCTCGTCTTGGTGAATATCTCGAAATCCCAAATCATCACAACGGTCTGCAAGAAAATCTGCCAGAGCTTTTTCACTTAGTGATGGAGTGTAGATTCGTAATGCTTTCTCTAGAGTCTTAATCGCATACCTTGAAGTTTCTAAGTGTCCATCCATTTTATGCAATCTCCTTTACGTACTCCAACATTAATTTTGGAATATCCACGCCTGTAACCCTAACTACATTTCGAAATTCAGTTGTGTTATTGATTTCATGAACAACTAATCCTTTCTCATTACTTTCCATCAGATCAACTCCAACAATTTCACCCTGTACAGCATTTTTTGCCTTAAGACAGATTTCTTCTAATTCATTAGTTATCTTGCATGTTTCAGCGGATCCACCTAAATGTGTATTAGTTTTCCAGTTGCCATCACCAGAGTTTCTATATATTGCAGCTGGTACAGTATCACCTATGACAATGGCACGAATGTCACGTGGTGGTCGCTCTACAAATTCTTCAAGAAAATGAACTTGGTGAATAGGATACATAGCTTCACGACCTTCAATTATTCCTTCTGCAGAATCCATATCGTTAATCTTGGAAACCATTCTACCCCAACTACCAACTGTTGGCTTGATAATTTTTGGAAATCCATTTCTATCAAGTGCCTGCATTGCAGCATCTTTTGAAAATGCCACAGTTGCATTAGGTGTTGGAACTCCTGATTTCTGCAGTAACATATGCGTAAACAGTTTGTTACCAGCAAAGATTCCAGTATTCAAACAGTTTACAACTCTAGCTCCCTGTCCTTCAATAGCTGCTGTGGAGTGAAGGTTTCGGTAGTAACTTACACAACGTTGTAGTACTGGAGAATCAAAACTCTTTTTTTCATTTAGATCAACAGACAGTTTTTTACAATCAACCATCTCAAGATTAATTTCATTTTTTTTGGCTGATTCAATGAGTAATTTTTCTTCAAGACGGATTGTATCATAAAGTGCTGTTATAGTGGTGGTCACTGCCCCCAATCCTCTCCGACTGTTTGAGCTGGTTTTAACTCAAAACCTTCGGAAGCCTTTACGAGTTCATAACTTGCACCACAATCAGGGCATGTTACAATCTCCCCTTCTACTGCATCATCTGGAATCGGCATGTTTGCATCACATTCTGGACAATTTGTCATTTTAATCTCTATTTTTCCCCTTTTTCATCATTAATTATTCTTTTTTCAAGTCTATCCTCTAATGGAATCTCTAAGACATCACCCATTCTCAGATTTTTCAATCCAGCAGCCACGTTCTTGGCAGAATCAGCGTCCTTCTTTATGCCTAATAATGACATTAGATACCCCGCACCAGTTTTTCCCGCTAATTCACCAAAAACAATTGTACGATGATTTCCTACAACCCTAGGTGGGATTGGTTCATACGCAGCAGGGTTTTTTAGTATTGCAGCTAAATGTGTTCCTGCTTTGTGTTTGTATGCTGATGTACCGACAATTGGTTTTGAGTCATATGGTTTGATTGTTGTGTATTGTTCTATTAGTCGAGATAGATCTCCTAGCATATCTAATCTAAAGTCATTTGGTGACTTGTATAGGAATGTTAATGCTACCGCCACTTCTGCTAATGATGGTATTCCGGTTCTTTCACCAATTCCATCTATTGAAGTGTGTATTTGGTCAACACCTGCATCACAAGCTGAGAATGCATTAGCTAAAGCAAATCCTATGTCGTTATGAACATGTACATCAAGTGGTGTATTAATTTCAGCACGTACACTTTTCACAAAATTATACATTCCAATTGGTCGCATTATACCAACAGTGTCTGGTAGACTAATCCTATCCACACCTGCATCCTCAATAGCCTTACAAACTTTGATCAAGAATTCAGGATCTGCTCTACTACCATCTTCTACTGTGAATCTAATGTTTAATCCATGTTTTTTTGCGTAACTAACTGTCTCAACGGCTCTTTCCAATGCCTGTTCTTTAGTTATACGCAGCTTATCTTTTAGATGTATATCTGAGATTCCTAAATATGCAGCAACCCATTTTGCATCACATGACAATGAAACATCTATGTCTTCTTTCAGTGCTCTTCCATGAGAAACAATATCTGCTCTTAATCCCTGTTTAATTATTGTCTTAGTGGATTCTTTATGATCTGGAGAAACTACTGGTGAAATTTCTATTTGATCAACACCAAAGTAGTCTAGCATCCATGCAACTTGAATTCTCTCTTTGTTGGTAAATGAGACACCTGGATGTTGTTCACCTTCTCTCAGCGTAGAGTCTAGAACACGTATTTTTTTTGGTTCAGCATCATACGCATTGTATATGTCTGCATAGTGATTCGCACTTGTCATTACTAATATCGTTGCTAAATCACATTAATATAAATATAATCGTACTAATATCGCTGATTTCATAAAAAACAATTACTGATTTAGTTACAAAAGCAAAAAATTAATTCGAATATCGATTATCTAATTGTTCTAAGAATAATTACAGTATTGGTGTCTATCACACCTTGGATTTTTCGTAATTCATCAATACAAACATTGATTTCAGTAATATTTGAAGCACGAATTATTACACTGATGTCATATTGTCCGGTAATCTCGTAAACCGTTTTCACCGCTTTCAGTTTAGTTAGTTTAGTTGACACCTTTGAAGTATCAGTTGACGAATCAACAGAGATTAAAACAATTGCACTTGTGGTATTTGACTCTCCCATCTCCACTGTGAATCTTTCAATTATACCACCATCAACTAGATTTTTCACACGTCTTCTGACCGCAGATTCTGATAGTTTCAGTTTTTTCCCTATTTCAACAAATGATTCTCTTGCATCATTTCGTAAAAATTCAATTATTTTCTCGTCAATTTTATCATTAACCATTTCTTCTTTTCTCCTCGTTTGTAAGCAGTTCATCTAATATTTCTAGTGATCTAGTAACATCTTGCTCTGTAATTACTAGTGGTGGTAAGAGTCGTAAAATATTTCGTCCTGAATATAGCAGTAGTAGATTTTTCTCAATACCCTCCATCAATATATCCTTCACTTCAAATTTTAACTCAATCCCAATCATTAATCCTTTCCCACGTATTTCTCTGATCACGCTATGTTTTTCTTTCAGTGATTCTAAACCAGTCCTGAATTTTTCTCCCATTTTTTCTGCATTGTTAATTAATCCATCTTGTGTAAGAGCTTGAAGTGTTGCAGTTCCTGCTGCACATGAAAGTGGATTACCGCCAAATGTAGATGAATGTTCACCCTTGCTTATGCAATCTAGAATGTCAGGTCGTACCATGGTTACACCCATTGGAACTCCTCCTGCAATTCCTTTTGCAATACACAAAATATCTGGAACCGTATTCCAGTGTTCTGACGCCCACATTCTTCCTGTTCTACCTAATCCTGCTTGAATTTCGTCAAATATAAGAAGAATACCGTTCTCATCACATATTTTTCTCACATCTTGCAAAAATCCATCTGGTGCTACGTGAATTCCACTCTCACCTTGAATTGGCTCTAGAATAATGAATCCTGTATCACTATCAATTTTTGAACGTAGTGATTCTATATCACCAAAGGGAGAAAAGGTCACACCATCAATTAAAGGCTGAAATGATTTTCTATATTTTGGATTAAATGTGATAGATAATGCACCCATTGATTTTCCATGATAGGATCCATTCATTGCTATCATACCCTTTTTACCAGTAAACTTTCTTGCAAACTTTATCGCAGCCTCAATTGCTTCTGCACCACTATTATTGAGATGTGCTTGCGTTAAACCCTGTGGTGCAACTTTGAATAATGTCTCAAGAAATTCCTCCCTCGTTTTGCTATACAGTGAACTATGAACAGTGATAATCTTCTCAATCTGTGATTTTATGGCGTTTACAACTCGCTCATTTCTATGACCAATTAGCGCCACACCATAACCGCCCATACAATCAATGTATTCTTTATTATCGGTATCCCATACATGGGCACCTAACCCTTTTTCGATTGTAACTGGAAATCTCTGATAAAGATTTCCTAGATATTGATCCTCAGTCATTTTTTATCACCGTACAATTATCATGTGCAATTGCAGAGGATATGGGGTTTTCCTTTTGACCATTTGCAATTAATGCTTCTGATACACCCATTTCTAACGCTTCAGTTGCAGCAAGAATTTTCTTTTCCATTCCAAATCCAACCTTTGGTAAGATTTCTTTTGCTTCTGTTAAAGTCATGTTTTCAACTAGTTTATCATCCATCAATAATCCATCAACATTTGTTATGAATAATACTTTGTCAGTTTTTACATGACCTGCCACATTTGCTGCTGCTCTATCACCATCTACATTTAGAAACTCAAACTCTTCACTCATAGCAATAGGTGAAATAACAGGAGTGTATCCTTTTTCCAAAACTGTAGTAATCAAATCTGCATTTACATCAGAAATTTTGCCAGTATAGCCGCCATCAATTACCTGTTTTCTGCCTTTCTCATTCATAATTATGAGTTTTTTCTTCCTGTTTGCTTGTATGACTTTACCATCCATACCAGAAAGACCAACTGCATTGATTCCATTCTTTTGTAACATTTGGACTATTGTTTTGTTTATTCGTCCAGACATCACCATTGTGAAGATTTCTGATGTTTCTTTGTCAGTATACCTACTTTTGATTCCACTTGGTGACACAACAAATTTTGGTTCTTTACCAAGTTGCTCTGTAACTTTTGTGACTTCCTTACCACCGCCATGTACAAGAATGACACCTTCTTTTTCTACTATTGTTTTAATGTCTGAGATAGTAGTCGGATGAAGATTATCAACTACACTACCACCAATCTTTATTGTTATCATACGTTATACAGGAGTTAATGGGGAATACATAATTCCTTCCATCTCATCAAAGCCTGACATGACATTCATGTTTTGGATAGCAGAGCCTGCAGCACCTTTCATCAGATTGTCTGATGCAGATAGTGCAATAAGCCTGTTATTGTCTTGATCCAAGTCAAAGCCTATATCACAAAAGTTAGAACCCACAACAAACTTTGGATCTGGGAATTTGTAGAGACCCTTCTTATCACGTATTAGTCTGATGAATCGCTCTTCACCATATTCAGCTCTATAGATCTTCCAAAGCTCTTTTTCATCTACTTCCTTTTTAAGAAATGTGTGATTAGTACAAAGAATTCCTCTTACAATGTCTACTGCATGTGGACTCATTGCAACCTTAATTTTAGCTCCAGCAGTTTCACTTAATTCTTGTTCAATCTCACCAGTATGTCTGTGCTTTGCTGGTTTGTATGGTCTAATGACACCAGCACGCATTGCATGCTGTGTTCCTGTAGTTCCGCCGGCACCTGCACCAGATGAACCAATCTTTGAATCAACTATAATATGTTCTGTATCAATCAGATCATTTTTGATCAATGGGTTTAGTGCAAGCATTGATGTAACAGCCATACAACCTGGACAAGAAACTAATTGTGACTTTTTAATTTGCTCACGATGAAGTTCAGGTACTCCAAATACAGACTTGCTTAAGTAATCTGGGTGTGGATGTTCCCAACCGTACCATTTTCCATAATCTTCTGGATTATGTAATCTATAATCAGCACTAAGATCAATTATTTTCATGCCTCTATCATAAAGTGATTTTACAATTTCCGTTGCAGTTCCATGTGGTACTGCAGTAAATACCAAATCACATTTGTCACTCATTTTATCATAATCAAGTTCTGAATATGTCAAATCAGTAAAGCTCTTCAGGCTTGGATGTGTACGATGAATGTATTCACCAACATATTGTCTAGATGTCACCATAGACACTTCGACTTGTGGATGACTTACCAATAGTCGAAGTACCTCTCCTCCCACATATCCAGATGCACCTACAATTCCTACTTTCATTTATGATCCTCTTCGTAAACAGCATAATTTAACGTTAATTGAGCTATTTTTTGATATAATTAATTGCAAAGTTTATGATTTCTTTTGGAATGTTTTTCTCTGCAACCTTGACTAGTCCCTTAAACTCAACAGTATTGTTTACCTCATGCACGACTAATCCTTTATTCTTGTCTTCCATCAGATCAATGCCTAATATGCCTCCACCTACTGCTTTAGATGCCTTTATGCACAAATCTTCAATCTCGTTTGTTATTTCACAGATTTCAGGATCTGCACCAAGTGCAATATTTGTTTTAAATCCACCTGATGATTTTCTATACATCGCAGCTATTGGTTGATCACCAACGGTTATGACACGAATGTCCCTTGGTGGACGATCAATCATCTCTTGTAGATAGTATATCCTGTCTTGTGGTCCATCTGTAACTTGTCTATTTTCAATAATAGCTTCAGCGGTATCTTTGTCTTTGATTGGCATGACACTACGACCCCAACTTCCAATTATTGGTTTTATGACAAGTGGATATCCTACTTTTTCAAAGTGTTCCATTGCCGATTCAGCGGTAAATGAAAAGTATGTTTTTGGTGTTGGTATATTATTCTTTTTTAGTAGCATAGATGTAATCATTTTATTTCCACACACATCAGCAACATCAAATGAATTGATCACAGGAGTATCCAAAAATTCCAGACATGCTGTAAAGTGTAATCCCCTGTAATAACTAACACATCTTTCAAGTACAACATCACCAAAATCGTAATCACTTCTTTTACTTTCTGTGTCAAACCTTGTAATTTTTGCATCAATCATTGATGTTTCGAAGCCCATTTCAGATGCTTGAGTCTGAAGTAATTTTTCTTCAGTTCTCAATCGGTCAAACACAATGCAAATTTTTTGCAATTACTCGCCCCAATCTTCGCCAACTGTTTCTGCTTGTTTAAGTTCTATATTCGAACCATCTTTTTTAGCAATCTCATAGTCAGCGCCGCAATCAGCACAAGAAACAATTTCTCCTACCGCTGCATCATCAGGGATATTCAAGTTTGCGTCACATTCTGGGCAATTCATGATTTTTTTTCCATAGTTAACTAGAATTTATTAGCTTCTGTTGTTTGTAATCCCCATAATTCAACAAAGCCTTTGGCTAGTTTTTGATCAAATGTTGATTCTTTTCCATATGTGGCAATATCATGACTGTACAATGAATATTTGGATTCCCTTCCTACAACACGCACACTACCCTTGAATAATTTGAGTTTTACAATGCCAGTTACGCGTTTTTGGGATTGCTCAATGAATTTATCCAGATCTTCTCGTAGTGGATCATCCCATAAACCCGAATATACAAGCCATGACCATTCATCATCAACTAATGATTTGAATTTAGTTTCATGTTTTGTATGAACCATCTTTTCAAGATCCGAATGAGCTTCAATTAAGCAAACAGCTGCAGGAGTTTCATAAACCTCACGTGATTTTATTCCAACAACTCTATCTTCAATATGATCAACAATGCCAACGCCATGAGACCCTGCCTTCTTATTGATATATTCAATCAGTTTTACAGGTTCAAGTTTTTTCCCATCAACTTCAACTGGAATTCCTTTGTTGAATCTTATTTTCAGGTATGCTGGTTTATCAGGAAGATTTTTTGTTTTAATCCATATGAATGCACTAGATGGTGGCTCATTTAGTGGATTTTCTAACACTCCACCTTCGATTGCCCTTCCCCACAAGTTTTGATCAATACTGAATTTTTTTGCAACATTATCTATTTCAATTCCATGTTTTTTTGCAAATTTTAATTCTGTTTCACGATCCAAATTAAGATCACGAATTGGTGCAATTATCGGCAAGTTAGATCCTGAACGTAGTGTGTTGTCAAAACGAACTTGGTCATTGCCTTTTCCTGAACAGCCATGAGCTAATGCGGTAACTTTTTCTTTTTTTGCAATTTCTAATACCTTATGAGCAATTAATGGACGTGCTAGCGCAGTTGCTAGACAATATTTTTTTTGATAAAGTGCATTTGCTTTAATTGCTGGAAAAATATAGTCTGTAGCAAATTCTTTTTTTGAATCAATGTTGTAGTGTTTTTTCACTCCAAGCTTTTTTGCTTTATTTGCAATTTTATTGTGGTTATCACCCTGTCCAACATCAACTGTGACTGTGATGACATCTGTGTCATGAATATCTTGCATGTACTTTACGACAACTGAAGTATCCAAGCCTCCAGAGAACGCAAGTATTGATTTTCGTTTCATTGAGCAACTGTCTGAAAGTAGTTTGTCATTTATCTTTTATGATAAACAACTTTTCCTAAGGTTAGATTGATTTTTTTGACGTGAAAAAATCAATAGGCATAGCTAAAATTCGATCACTATTTAACTTTGAATTATAACGCTGTTTTATGAAAATTTCATACGTAGTTGGAACTGGAATAGGAATTTTGGCGTTAGCCATAGTGATCAGTGCAACTCAGTCATATACTGATTCGGATGAAAAAGTCAGAATCGCATTTTTTCCAAGTATTGTTCATGCAGTTCCCATTGTTGGAATGGAGAATAAAATTTTCCATCAAAATCTTTCTGATGAAACCCAGATTGAAATTAAAATATTTGATAGTGGGCCACAAGTTATAGAATCATTATTTTCAAATTCAATTGATATTGCATATGTTGGACCTGGACCGGTAATTAATGGATATTTAAAATCTAATGGTAATGCATTAAAAATTCTAGCTGGTGCTGCAGATGGCGGTGCAAGTTTAATAGCACAAAAAGAATCTGGGCTTGAAGATATAGAAAATTTTGACGGAAAAAGAATCGCCGCTCCACAAATCAGTAATACACAGGATGTTTCACTCCGTCACTATTTATCAGCAAATGAATTGACGCCAGTAGAAAAAGGTGGGACGGTTTACGTTCTAAATATTGCTAATCCTGATATCTACACGCTTTTTGCGAAAGGTGATATTGATGGTGCATGGGTTCCTGAGCCTTGGGCTACAATGTTAGTCCAAGATCTTGGTGGAGTTAGAATATTTAATGAAAGCCAATTTTGGCCAGATGAACAGTTTTCGTCTGTGCTATTAATTGCGAGGACTGACTTTGTTGAAAAAAATCCAGAGATAATACACAGTTGGATTAAATCAAATGAAGAAACAGTTGAATGGATTAACGCAAATCCAGAGAAAACAAAGCAGGTGTATAGTAAATTCCTAAAAAACTATATGGGAAAAACACTTCCTGACGAAATTATTGATGAATCATTTTCAAATCTAATTATAACATCTGATCCACTAAGGAAATCAGTTTTCACATTTGCAGAAAGGGCTGATTCTTTAGGATATCTTGGACGTTCAGGATATGATATTAGTGAAATCTTTTATGACGATAACATTTCGGTAAAATCAGTAGGTATGAGTGATAATGGGTAAAATAGAAGCTAAAAACATTGAAAAGTTTTTCGAGCATGACGGCAAGCCACTAAAGGCATTAGGAGGCGTAAATCTTACTGTGGGCGATGGTGAGTTTGTATGTATTGTTGGACCATCAGGATGTGGAAAATCTACATTCCTTAGAATTTTGGCTGGATTAGAAAAACCGGATGGTGGCGAAGTAATGCTTGATGGTAAAAAACTTGGTGATACAGGACCAGAACGTATAATGGTCTTTCAAGAGGGAGCATTATTTCCCTGGCTTACAGTTATAGATAATGTTGAATATGGATTAAAAGTTTCAGGAATTCCACAAAAAGAGCGTAATGAAATTTCAAAAAGATATCTAGATATGATGCAGCTTACTCAGTTTGCAAATTCATATACATACCAATTATCAACTGGGATGAAACAACGTGTGGCAATAGCACGTGCACTGGTAATGGATCCAGATGTTCTATTAATGGATGAACCTTTTGCTGCACTTGATTCACAAACCAGAGATCTACTTTTAGTTGAAATGCAATTAATCTGGCAAAAAACACAAAAGACAATAATTTTTGTCACACATAACGTTCCAGAGGCGACAGTACTTGGTTCACGTGTTGCTGTATTTAGTGCTAGACCATCTATTATTAAAAAAGTGATAGATATTGATTATAAACGACCACGTGTTGCTGAAGATGAAAATTTGAGTGTGTATGAAAAAGAAATTCTTTCTTCATTACGACACCAGGGACCAAAGTAGGAGTGACTTGGATGAAAGCTAATATTTTTGGAAAAAAGATTGCATTCTACATTGCAATCATTATAGTTTGGCAAGCAGTTGACAGTGCCGATATTTGGCCAGACAACATATTTCCATCACCAATTGACGTTGGGGAAGATTTGCTCTATGGCATATCTGACGGAAGTTTGTTTTACGGAATTGGAACAAGCATGTGGCGTCTCATTATTGGGCTTGCTATTGCTATTTGTGGTGGAATGGTACTTGGAATTTTTATGGCCAGAGTTGAGACCGTCAATCAGACAATTGGTTCATTAGTTCTTGGACTACAATCAATTCCATCTGTGGCATGGGTTCCATTAGCAATACTATGGTTTGGACTTACAGACTCTGGAATTATTTTTGTTACAGCAATTGGTGCAATCTTTGCTGTTACAATCAATACCTACACAGGAGTGAAGAATATCGACCCCTCATATATTGAGGCTGCAAGAAACATGGGTGCAAAAGGAACTAAGCTTATCACAACAGTTTTGATCCCAGCTGCATTTCCATACATGATAACCGGTTTCAAACAAGGCTGGGCATTTGCATGGAGAGGTGTAATTGGTGCAGAGCTTTTATTCTCATTCTTAGGACTCGGATTTTTGTTAAATGTTGGAAGACAACTAAACGATGTTTCTCAAGTCATTGCTATGATGCTAGTAATAATGGGAATTGGAATAGTGATTGATGGGTTTGTCTTCAAGAGATTGGAAGATAAAGTGATGTCTAGATGGGGACTTCGTTAGGTTTTTCTGATTTCATTCTACTTGAAATTATAAATGCAGATAGAGATACTATAATTGAAAAATACATCACAATTGTATAGTCTGTATAATATGCAATAGCACCAGCTATCACTGGCCCGATAACGGTAGAAAATGCAAGTGTAGAACTAAAGATTGCTGTTGATGTTGATCTTGGATTGTTTTCCATCAAATGGAAGTTTCCCCCAATGAACAAAAATGCCCATGAGCATCCCACTATTGCCATAAATGGCATTGCCATCCACCAATCTGTAATCATTGATAATCCAACAAATACTATAACTGTCATGCCAATTCCAATTTTGTATTTTGTGATATTCTGAATCTGAATTCTTTTTGACATTAAATTCATTACAAGAAATGCTGTTAGTGTATTTGCTACATATACGATTGAAACTTGATACAATTCTGCACCGAAATATTCCATCAACATAATTGGTAATATTGTCCATGCCGCAGCTGCTCCAATATGTCGAATCAATAGTGATGAAAACAGAAACTTGTTTTTTACAATTATTTTCTTGATAATTCCATTGCCAACAATCTTCGCTGTTTGTAATTTTGGTAGCTTCAGTGAAATTAAGAAACCTATGATGAAGAATCCACTACTTATCACAAAAATCAATTTTTCATCATTTGCAAATCCTGCTGCAACTATTCCTGCAAGCCATCCTAAAGCATGAAATGATATGACTGATGCTACTTTTGATTTACCTTTTCCAGCCTCATATGCATATGCTAGCATTGGTGGAATCATTATTCCTGATGATATTCCTGCACCTATTCTTGCTATCAACAGGTATGTCGTATTGTCTGCAAAATAATGTAGCCCGAATGTAAGTGCACATAAAATGAAACCCACTCTTATGAAAAGTAATCTTTTTGCTTTTCTATCTGACATTCGACCAAAATATGTTTCAGTTAAAATTTGTGCAAATGCAAATGCTGCAACAATTATCCCAATCTCAAAAACAGATTCTGCAACCCCACTTGCGATAATTGGCATAAATACAAATGTAATTGCTATTCCAGAGTGTTGGAAAAATGTTGAGCCCCTTACTAGATTACTTAAACTCACCTTTTGACTCATATTCTAGATATTTTTTTACTTAATTTGAAACAAGCTATGAGAATATTCGAAGAGTGTACTATTTCGCTTTAAATTATAGCCAAAAAAAATTAGGATATGTTTAGTTATCAAAGATTTGCAGAAAGTAAGGCAAAGTTACTTACAATTGTAATCATCGGGGTTGTTGGTTCTGTATCAATACCGGTTTTACTCCCACATGTTTATCATGGAAATCACATATACCATCTTTTACTCCATACATCAGGAATAATCCTTTCTGTTTTTTTGACAGCACTCAGTGTAAATTCGTATTATAGATTAAGAACAAAGAAGATGCTCATCACGTCTATTGCATTTATGACATTTGCCGCTGCTGAAATTGTACAATTGATCAATGCAACAGAAACACATGTGTATAATTTCTTTGAATCACCTTCAGAGATTTCACATCTTATGATGCTTGGAATGATAGGACTTCTTGCAATAGCTATATTTAGGAAGGATTAAGGAGAAAAAAAATGCCAACGCGCGAAGAAATGATATTTTCTGAGATTAAAAATAACCCTGGAATAAGATTTCGTGAACTTATGAAAAAAGTTGGTATCACAAATGGAGTAATGAGCTATTATTTGCGAAAACTTGAACAGAGTGAGTCTGTATGGATAGAACGAACACCAAGAGTTACGAGATTCTACTCTTCTGATTTGTCAGAAGATGAGGCAAACCTTGTAAAGCGTTTAAGGCAGGAAACACCTAAAAAAATTCTTGTAGCACTTGTTGAGAATGAGCAACTTACATTCCAAGAATTGGTTGCAAAAATTTGTAAATCACCTTCAACAACATCATTTTATCTTTCTCAGTTAGTTAAGGAGAATATTATAAGCACATCAAAATCAGACTTCATTAAAGTTTATTTCAACGTTGAAAGAAAAAGAATTGCAAATCTTATTGAAGAATACCATCCCGATATCATAGAACAGGCATCAGATAATTTATCTGATATAATATCATCACTTTAAAGCAGATCTTCTTTTTTTAGAATATCAGTTATCTGTTTTAGCATTCTAGCAGATGCACCCCAAATCAGATTTCTCTTAAATGTGTAGGTATACATTTCTTGGATGGAGTTATGTTTCGGATCTAGATCATTTTCAAGTGTATCTAAAAAGGCTAAAAGTGGAATATGCAGAAATGACTCTACTTCAGAATTTGGAACAAGTTGTCCTATACCATCTAGTATGCAGATAAAAGGAACAATTGTAAATCCCGAGTTCAGAGTTATCACTTGTTTCAGCTGACCAATAACATCATCTCTTAAAATTTCCAGTCCAGTTTCTTCCTTCGTTTCACGTAACGCAGTATCAAGTAGATCATCATCAGTATCTGATATTTTTCCACCAGGAAATGAGATTTCACCTCCATGATGCATTAGCGTAATTGGTTTTTTCGTCATTAGAATTTCTGGTTTATCACCATAAATTATTATTAAAACTGCCGCAAGTTTATTTTTTCCATCACTCAAAATTTTAGGATTAATTTCGGTTGTTAATGCATTTTGAATTTTTTTATGAATCACAATTTGGTGTAGAATAAGTTTGTTATTGAGTTTGTCTTTTTTGTAAGGATCATAGTAGCAATTATCCCAATAATCAAAATGCCCATTACAACATGACCAAACTCAGGTACAACATAACTACCAAAAATCTCAATTTTTTCCGTTCCAGCACTAAATGGAATTGTTATGACCTTACCAGTATCATAAGTAAATTCATCTGTCAATTGAAGCGTTTCTATATCACCATTGGAACTTCCAGCCATGTGATTTAATGCAATGTACTCATCATTTTCAAACGGTCTAATTAGAAATTCATTCATTTTTATCATAATCTCTCCATCAGTCTCTGTATCAAGCATTATCAATAATGATGCATCATTCGGCTTGGCAAGAATTTGTTTTACTTCACCGCCTGTAATTTCATAATAAACCAGATCTGTTAGTTCAATCTCATCAGGGACAGATATGGTTCCATCATTTTGCATGAATCCTGAAATTTTGACGTTGCCTTGAAACCCTTGTGGAATTTCAAAATATAGATGCCAGTTTCCCATTTCGTCTATGCTTTGCAATGTTTCAACGCTTTCGGTGAACTGTATCTTTGAATCCTTAGAGCTTGCACCATCACCAAATTTCTCGCCATCTAAAATAACTTCATAATCTTCATGTATAGAGTTTGATGGAAATTCAAAACTCCCAACCATAGGAATTTGGAATCCATTCAAAGAATACATCGAAAGGTCTTTTCCATCAGTACTAAACTCACCATCTTTGAACCATGCATTAGCTGTATATCTAAAAGTGAATTCTTCATCACCATTTTTTACTGTGAGAGGCATTATTGAATCGTCACCAAATGCAAAACAACTGTAGTAGTCTACTTTGTCTGCAATGTCAGGTGATGCAATTAATTTAAAATCAAAAACATCACCTGGATTCATATGTTCAAATATTTCGGAAGACGCTACATCAATTATGATATCATCATTATCCTTGATTAATGCATAAATTCTAAATTTCTCAAATACGTCATCTCCACCATTTCGAATTTTACCAGTGAGACTACCATCTTCATGAATAATTAATGTTTCATCATAGATGATATAACCACCTGAAAATGCTTTTTCAGATTTTTTGTATGAGATTAGTGGTTCCTCTAAAATCGGATTTGCACTTTTCACTTCAGGAATTTGGACTTTCATTGGTAGCATGTTATCAGGCATTATTGTTGACAGTTCATATTCTTCAACAATTTTTGAATTACCATCTTGAACAGTTATTGTAACTGTTGGAATTATCGGATAGTATTCTTTGTTTTTTATTCCAGCAAAGACAGTATATGTATCGGTTTCATCATAAAATCCAATAAATTCATGATTAGGTATGTATACCTCACCATACATTCCAGCATCTACAGTCTGAGGAATTAGAATTGACAATAACGCAAAGCCCCCAATTAGGAAAAGTAATTCTTTCATAAGCACACTAGTCTCAATTTAGATAAAAACCTAATCAGATTCCGTAGATATTCAGATGATTCAAAAATAGAGAAGTTTTAATCGAGTTATTCAACAAGTCTGATATGGCTATAAGATACGAGATTAACCCACCAAAGATTTCTGATACTGGGGAAAGACTTGAAAGACTGCATTCAAGAATAAAACAGATTAGTGATGTATGTGATGGAATACATCTAACTGATTCAGTATTGGGCATTGAGAGAATATCGCCAATTATTATTGCAACAGAATCAAAACGCAAAATACCGGATCTCAATATTACTATCAGTTTACGTGTAATAGACAAGAGTTTAGAACAGATTACGAATGTCACACAAGCGTCTATTGAGGCAAATTTAGATGGAGTCTTAGTTCTAATGGGTGATCCTTCACAAAATTCTAATCACAACTCAGGTATTTTTCCCAGTCAAGCAGTTCAACACTTGAATAATTTAGAATACGGCAAAAAGACTGAAATTTTCCTTTCGCTTCCCAGTAACCCTAACTTTGAGAAGATTTCTAAAAAGATAAATTCTAAACCGTATGGCTTTGTTACTCAAGTCATACATAATATTTCACAGGTTCAAAGAATTACAGATCATCTTTCACCAAAAGGATTCAAAATAATTCCTTGTGTATTGTTTCCATCAGAGAAGAACCTGAAATCAGCAGAATTCTTAAAACTTGATTGGTCAAATTACAAGGACGATTTTTCTGATTTCATAAATAAGATAGAGAAGATTACTGGAGACGTTCTACTAACTTCACCAAATGATTTTAAAGGAGCGTTAGATTTCTTAACACGATTACAAAATTGAGCGAAGAAACATTTGCCAACGCATTGGAAAATCGAATTCTCCTTTTTGATGGAGCTATGGGAACAGAAATTCAAAGGTATGATCCAAAATCTGAGGATTTCCCAGATGGCAAAGATGGATTTAACGATGGATTGTCTATAACTAAACCTGATTGGATTAAGGAAATTCATAGAAAATATTTACTTGCTGGTGCAGATTGTATTGAGACTAACACATTTGGTTCGAATAAAATAAAACTAGATGAATATGGATTTGGTGCACAAACTGTTGAACTAAATCAGAAAAATGCAGAACTTGCAAGAAGTGTCTGTAATGAATTTACTGATAGGCAAAGGTTTGTTGTTGGTTCTATGGGTCCTACCGGCTATCTCCCCAGTTCTAATGACGCTGATCTCGGACAGATGCCTTTATCTCAAATAAGAGAGGCCTTTGAATTACAGGCTGAGGGATTAATCAAAGGAACTGCAGATGCATTACTAATTGAAACTAGCCAAGATATACTTGAAGTAAAATTGGCTGTCGAGGCATCTCATATGGCAATGGAAAAGATTGGAAAGAAAGTGACATTAATTTCAAATGTTACTTTGGATCAATATGGAAAGATGCTACTAGGAACAAATGTCCAATCGGCATATACCACAGTTTCTGATATGGGGATTGATATTTTTGGTCTAAATTGTTCTACTGGTCCAATTGAGATGGAACCAAGTATACAATGGTTGAATGATCAAAAACATAAACCATTACTGATAGTTCCAAATGCTGGAATGCCAGAAAATGTAGGTGGTCAGGCAGTATACAAAATGACACCTGAAAAAATGGCATCAGCACTTAATTCGTTCATTGAAGAATACCCTCAAATTAGCATAATTGGTGGTTGTTGTGGAACAAATCCTGAGCACATTGCACAATTAAGAAAAACTATTGACCAGCAAAAGAAAGATTGATGAGATAAGTATTTAGAAAATTTCATTTAAAAATATGCATGTTAAAGCCTAGAGTTAGCTCTTCAATAAAATCAGTTGATCTAAAACAAGAAGTTGGACCTCTCATAATTGGAGAGAGATTAAACACTCAAGGTTCAAAAAAAGCAAAACAGCTCGTTCTAAATGATGACTTTGATGGATTAGTTGATCTTGCAAGAAATCAAGTTGAAGACGGTGCTCATTGTATAGATGTTTGTGTGGCAACAACTGAACGTTCAGATGAAAAGGAGTTCATACTAAAACTAGTAAAAAGTTTGAGTCTGGAAATAGATGCACCTCTCGTAATTGATTCAACAGATCCTGAGGTAATTGAATCTGCAATTGAACAAATTCCTGGAAAGCCAATTATCAATTCAATTAATTTAGAAGGTGATGGAAGTAGATTCAAAGCATTAGCGCCATTAATGGCAAAATATGGAATCCCAGCGATTGCATTATGTATTGGACCTGAAGGAATGGCAAAAACCCCAACTCAAAAAGTTGAAACTGCAGAATTATTATACAACACTGGTAAAAAATATGGTCTACGTGCAGATCAATTCATCTTTGATGTTTTAACTTTCACACTTGCAACTGGTGAAGATGAATTTCTTGATGCTGGAAAAAACACTTTGGAAGGAATTAAACTTGTTAAAGAAAGGTTTCCTAACTCATTTACCACTCTAGGTTTGAGCAACATTAGTTTTGGTTTGGCACCACAAACACGACGTATTCTAAACTCTGTATTTCTATATCATGCAGTTAAGGCAGGTCTTGATAGTGCAATTGTAAATGCACGAGAAATAACACCTTATACTGAAATTGATGAAAAAGAAAGGAAACTAGTAGAAGATTTAATTTTTAACACTCACTCAAATGCATTATCTGATTTAATTTCTCATTTTGAAAATATTAGTCAAGATTCTACATCACAAAAAAAGAAAGTTGATGTTGATCCATCATGGCCTGCTGGTAAGCGTTCAAACTTTAGAATAATTAATCGTCTTAAAGATGGAATTCAAAATGATGTGGTTTCTGCAATTGCTGAAAAACTATCTGATCAGGATTTACTAATAGATAATGATGGAATCTTATCAATTAATGCTAGTAAGGAAATCACTCATCAAGGCGCTATTCAAACATTAAATGAGGATCTTTTACCTGCGATGAAAATTGTTGGTGATAAATTTGGTGCAGGAGAATTAATCCTTCCATTTGTATTAAAATCTGCAGAATGCATGAAGGCTGCAGTTAAAGAGTTAGAAAAATATCTTCTAAAAGAAGAGGGAACCAGTAAGGGAATTCTAGTTTTAGGAACAGTTTATGGTGATGTACATGATATTGGAAAAAATTTGGTAAAAACAATTTTTGAGAATAATGGTTATACTGTATATGATCTAGGTAAACAAGTACCACTCCAAAAATTTGTTGAAAAAATCAAAGAGGTAAAACCAGATGCGGTTGGTTTGTCTGCACTGTTGGTATCTACATCGAAGCAAATGCAATTTTTTGTTGAGCATGCAAGAAAAACTGATGTCAACATTCCAGTATTATGTGGAGGTGCTGCAATAAACAGCAATTACATTAATCGAATTGCAAAACAAGACGGAATTTACGAACCAGGTATATTTTATTGTGGCACTATGTTTGATGGTCTTAAAACAATGGACAAGTTAGTATCTGAAGAAAAGGATGATTTTGTTAGTACTTGGAAAGAAAAAATATCCAAATGGGAAGAAAGTAAAGTAAAACAAATTGCATCTGAGGATCTTCCTAGAAGTGATGTAAAACCTATTTCTCCACCAACTCCTCCAAAACTTAATGAAGTTATAAGACTAAAATCTGAAGACTTTGATCTAAATGAAATCTGGTCTCATCTTAACAAAAAATCACTATTCAAACTATCTTGGGGAATCAAAGGCAAGTCCAACGTTGAATCTATAGACGATCCTGATAAACTACTTCAGGATTGGAAGAATAGAGTTCTTAACGAAGAGTTATTTGAGCCAGAAGTAGTTTATGGATATTTCAAATGTCATAATCGTGATAACAAATTAGTTGTTGATAACCCAGATGGTGGTGAATTAGTATTTGACTTTCCAAGATCCTCCAAAAGCAAGCATCTATGTTTAACAGATTATTTTGGCGAAGATGATATTGTTGCATTTCAATCAGTGACGGTTGGTAAAAAAGTTGCTGAGGTTATAGAAAAATGGAATAAAGAAGACAAATACACAGATGCATATTATCTCCATGGTCTAGCAGTTGAGACAGCAGAAGCCATTGCAGAATGGATTAACCTGAAAATCAAAACTGATCTAGGAATTAAAGATAAAGGTGGACTCAGATACAGCTGGGGCTATCCAAGTTGCCCTGATACAAGTCAACATCATCTAGTTTGGAAGTTAATTCATGGTGAAGATTCTGGTATGGAATTAACTGAATCTGGACAGATAATTCCGGAGCAATCAACTGCAGCCATTATAGTCCATCATCCTGATGCA
>Ga0208764_10000251_pt1 | contig 32877 bp, 27 predicted proteins | sample ETNtaG_18_FD_185762 | JGI IMG/M metagenome (GOLD analysis project Ga0208764, IMG submission 185762) | Marine microbial and viral communities from oxygen minimum zone, Eastern Pacific Ocean - ETNP201302SV91 (SPAdes) (version 2) | ecosystem: Environmental > Aquatic > Marine > Oceanic ... | reverse complement strand
TTTGTTTTTAATAATTCTAAAAACTTACATTAAATTACTAGAAGTCTTTCGTATGTTATGAAACAATCCTTTCCTTCTTTAAGATTGTAAATATTAGAACGGTGTTTTTAGATGAGAAGACAGTCAATAGTTCCCGTTTTTGTCGTTTTTTTCCTTCTTACAACTTTTTTTTCTGGTTGTTTGGGTGATGATAATAATGAAGAAAGTTTAGGCACCCTCGTCATTGCTTTAGAAATCAAAGACAATTTTGAAGAAATTGATAACAATCCTCAGATATTAGCCGATTATTTCTCTGATAAATTAAATTATGATGTTTCAATTTTTAGTGTTGATTCAGAGGGGTCAATGGTGGAAGCACTAAGATTTGGAAATGCAGATATTGCATTAATGGATGCTGGAGCAGCATGGGTTGGCTGGCAGCAGTATGATTTGGGTGTTTTAGCTGCTGACTTGAATGTTGATGGAAGAACCTACTACAATGCAAACGCATTGGTACGTTCAGATAGTGATGCTGCCAAAGCTTACCTTGATGATGACCCATATTCAGATCCTTTTGCCCTACTTTCAGGTCAAACAGCTTGTCATACGGGATGGCTCAAATCTGTGGGCATGCTACTTCCTATGGGTTTCTTAATCGGTCATGGGTATGCTAATATTATAGGAGATCCAAATGATGTAGAAACAATTAGGAATACTATCCATGAATTTTTTGATTCTAATTCATCTATTCCAGATATAGGAACCCCCTACTATGGTTATTCTGGTGCATTGAAGTGTCTTTCCGACGGCTTCGGTGATGTAGCCTTTGTAGAAGAAAATAGTGTTGATATATTTTGTAATAATATTGAAAGCTCAGACAATGAGGCTTGGTGTCTTGATATAGATGAGTATATTTTGTTGCCAGCATTTGGTCAATCGCCTAGCCATCCAGTTGTCTACAACCCTAGTGCTATTGATTCAGTTTTAGTAGATGATATAACAGAAGTATTAGTTGGAATGACTAGCGATTCTTCAGCAACTAATATCCTACAGAATATATTAAACACTCCAGGTTTTGTTGCTACCAATGCATCTATCCACTTGGGTAGTTACTCTTCTTTAATCTCTAATATCCCTGGAATTTCTGCTTATTATGATGATAAGTATAATCTCCAAACTAATATTTCATCAAACTTAGATAGGATAAGAATTGCTTATGACATCACCACATTATCCGATGAAGATGACAAAAACCCACAAATTTTAGCCGACTTTTTATCTAAAAAATTAGGAGTAGAAGTTTCAATACATGGTGTTAATTCTCAGGCAGAGTTACTCAGTGCTCTAACTTTAGGTCTTGCAGAGATTGCCTTTGTCGATTCTCATATCGCATGGGCTGGGTGGAAGCAACAAAATTTAGCAGTAATGGCAGCAGTAGAAACGGAAGATAGTAGAACACATTCGAATACTTTAGCTTGGGTTAATTCCAATAGCTCTATGGCTCTAACCTATTCAGATGATGACTCCTCTATTAATCCATTTGAGCTACTAGAAGGCACAACCTCTTGTCATAGTGGTTGGTTAAGTACTGAAAGTATGCTTCTACCTATAGGCTATTTAATTGAACATGAGTATATACAATTTAATGACGTTTCTAATAATATAGAATCATTAAGAGACATTATTTACACGTTCTTCAACTCTAATTCCTCAATACCTGAATCTAGTAACCCATACTTTGGTGATTCTGGAGCATTACAGTGTCTTTCTGATGGATTTGGTGATGTGGTATTTTTACAAGAAGAAATTGTTGACTTATATTGCAATAACAATTTAGATACAGATAATCAAGCCTGGTGTCTTGAGATAGATCAGTATTTCGCGCTCACTACTTTGGCTCCAATCCCAACTAATTCAATTATTTACAATCCTGATTTGTTAGATATTCAAACAAGAACCGCCATATTAAATTCTTTAATTTCTCTTAATTATGAGATGTATCTTGAAAATTATAGTACAGGGGGTTCAACATATACTGGTTGTTATGATATTTCTATCCATGTTATCGACGAATCATCTCCTAGAAACACTTGTGGTTCAGAAATTATGTTCAATATTCTCGATACATCGGGTCTGGTAAGGGTTACATCCCAGGAACATTTGGGATTATACTCTGACTATATCACTAATATTCCTGGTATTTCTTCATATTATTCAGATATATTTGCAATATCTTGATTTTTTCTTTTTAGGACAGTCCGGCAATACCAAATAAGAGATTAGGCGCCCCTAAAAATAATATTTGGTAGTGGGAAGGTAGATCAATGACTCATATTCCAATTTCCAAGAATCCAATAGTACGTCTAAATGATGTATCAATCGGATATAAAAAAGAAGAACCTTTAGTTCAAATACCAAATTTGGAAATTTTTCCTGGAGAGGTTGTAGCTATTGCAGGTCCCTCAGGTGTTGGCAAAACAACTTTATTGAAAACAATAGCAAGTCTAGTAAGTCCACTATCTGGTTCTGTCGAAGTTTGTGGGAAAATTAGTCCGTCTCGTCCTAATAGAGGAGAAATGGGGTATATACCGCAAAGCCTTGGATTAGTAAGACATGCTAGTGTGATGCACAATGTGATGCTTGGTGCTAATGCGGGCCATAATAAACCTAAAATTCCTTTTTTAGGCCTCTCATTCCCTTCTTCTTTCGCTAAGGATCGGGCTATTCAAGCCATTTCTTCCATGGGTCTTGAAGAGAAGGTCAATGAGCCAATACGCAGACTTTCAGGTGGACAACAGAGAAGAGTTGCCACTGCTCGCACACTGGCTCAGTCTCCTGACTTGATAATGGCCGATGAATTTCTTAGTGAATTAGACGAGGAAACCATCGAAATGGTTCTCAGCCAGGTTATTGAATATGTTAGGAGTAGTAACGCAGCACTCCTTGTTGTTGAGCATGATATTTCTCGTGCTAAAATGATGGCTGATCGACTACTAGTTATTGATGATGGTCGCATAAATCCATTTATCACTGAACCTACTGCTATGGAAGTGAAAATATGACATCTCCATCCAATAAAAGATTTCTATTAATTGATAGACAGTATTTTTCCTTCTTATGTTTGTTATTCATTTTCTTATTATCTGTTAAAATATTCACCGGGATGGTTAATGACTGGGGCAGATTGTCCGGTAGTCTTGGTAATTTATCGACTTTTATTGATGAATCATTATGGCCACCAGATTGGAGTGTTCTGGAACCACAAACTTATCCCGTATGTACAGTTTATCCCACTTTCATGGATTTTACTTGTTCAACTGCTTGGATAGGAATAATTGAGACAATTAAGATTGCCTTCGTATCTACAGTATTTGGAATGATTCTTTCTATGCCTGTATCTTTACTTGCAGCACGTAATCTTAATTCATTATGGGTTTCTTATTCATCTAGATTTATTCTTGCAGCGTTCCGTAGTCTTCCTAGTATTATCTGGGCAATATTTTTTGTTATATTGATTGGATATGGTCCTCTATCCGGCGTTCTTGCTATGACTGTTTATACTGTCGGTTACCTAGGTAAACTTCAATATGAAACCATAGAAGGAATGTTGAAGACTCCATTGGATGCTTCTGAAGCCATGGGTCTTACGAAATTCGAAACCGCTTTTCATGTAGTCATCCCTGAGTCTGCCAATGACTTAATATCTCAAGCTATTTTTATGTTTGAGTATAATTTTAGACATGGCACCGTAATTGGAATAGTTGGTGCAGGAGGTATTGGATACTATATCAATCTCTATTTGAAATTTTTACAATACGACAAAGTCATTGCTTATCTGATTATTATTTTTGTAGTAGTGCTAATTATTGACTTAATATCTATTCGTGCCCGTTCATTCTTCACTGAAGAAATAGATCTCCCTAGATCTACATGGTTGAATGTACTTTTACCTGCCAGTATGATTAAAAAATAATTCTTCTAGTATTTTTAGTAACTTAATGTTGGTATGATGCAACCATTAGTCTTACAGCATCTTCTACCGGTATTTTTCCTTCTAGAAGTTGACTCAAAGAAGTTAGAAACGGTATTTCTACTCCTAATTTAGGTGCTATTTTCACAAACATTCTTGTTGCTCTTACACCTTCTGCTACCATATGCATTTCATCCAATGCCTGTTCTAATGATTTTCCATAACCTAACATTTCCCCCAGTGTCCTATTACGGCTTCTTGGACTTGTTGCAGTTACATATAGGTCGCCCAATCCTGCGGGTCCAAAAGCTGTCCCGGGTTCGGCTCCCATTGCATTTAGTAGTCTTATCCCTTCACTAAAACCAGCAAGAACTAATGCAGCTTTGAGATTATCTCCGCCTATACTATTTCTTAGTCCATCAACTAGTCCACAAGCAAGAGCCACAGTATTCTTGAAGGCTCCCCATAGTTCTGCACCCTCAGGATCATCGGCAGGAGTTAGAATCAATGTTCCTGTTGATAACCTATCTGCTATTTTCTCTGCAACCAATCGATCATGGCATGCTACTAATGCTGTAGTCATTACTCCTCTTGCAACTTCAGGCGCTATTGTTGGTCCAGTCATAACAACTAACGGATTGCCTTTCTTTGCATCATTCAATCTTCTAATAATTGCTTTAGAGATTATTCCAGAACCTCCTTCTTCCTCAGGAGCTAAACCTTTGGCTAAATCGATCAATACATGTGATGGTCTTAAACTAGGAATTATATCATCTACTATGCTTAATATTATTCCACTTGGTACTGCTAGTACTATGATTTCACATTCAGTAGTAATATCTTCAATCTGCATTGTTGCTTGTAAATCAGGAATAACTGTATGTGGAAGATATTTTTTGTTAATATTATCAGTCATTATTGATTCATATACTTCCTGTTCTATAGTCCATCCCATTACATTATGTCCATCATCACACCATACTTTCGCAAGCGCTGTTCCCCAATTGCCCAAACCGATTATACCTATGCGAGCCATAGTACCCTCTATTTCGCTCGCTTTAACTTTCGGTTAAGACCCTTGGGTATGAGGAAGCGCCATCCGTTGCATTCTTGACTCAAATGCTCTCCCGCAGAACCAAGCAGGGGTACCCGAGTGGTCAAAGGGGCTGGGTTTAGGTCCCAGTGCGTAGTGCTTCGCAGGTTCAAATCCTGTCCCCTGCACCATTTTCTAATTTCTTTATCTTTTTTTTTTGAATACTGTAACTCTATACCGTTGACTTAATGTTCTAATCCTTCTCATAGGGTATTATGTCGGTCAAGGACGACTCATTCTTGGAGATAAATAAACCGACTGAGGTTACTAATATTAATGATAAAGATAGTCTTGATAGAGAACTTGATAGAATAAGATCTAGAAGAACAGATACTAATAAGAAATTTCCTAAAACATTTGATGATATTGTTCTGATTTTCGGTTTAGTTGCAGGAATTGTATTTTTTGGAGGGGTGACACTTCTTTCTTCTGGATTATTTGCCGGTGATTCTATTTTTCTCGACAAGACTCTTTCCCAGACTCCACTAGATACTGGTGGCGAATGTCAAGATGTTAAGGGAGAATTATGGTTCCAAATTTATTCTGATCATCTTGATATTTTTGTAGAAACTCATAATGCTCTAGATGATAATTCCTCTGTTCTTGTTGTAAAAATATTAGACTTAAACCAATCAAATCTAGGAGATGGCTATTACCAAAGTGGAATAGGTGATGTTTCCTTATCTTTTGAATTAGATAATATGCTTCCTCCAGGTAATTATTTGTTGCTTGTTAGTCTGTATCAAGGCTATGATAATTCTGAGTTATTAGTTACTAATTCAACAACCTTTTCTCAAGTTTCTGACCAACTTCGAATTATTGGTAGTGAGAAACAAGTGGATTTAGAAGTTACAGACCATTCTTCGATATATATTTTTGATCCCGATCCTCGAACCTGTTTCACTATGAAAATTCTTGGTGACTGGGGCTGGCTTCTAATGGCTGCAGAATGGGCGGGCGGTAGAGAGACCGCAATGCTTACTGGAGGCAGTGCAGGAGTACCTGCATGGTGGATGGCATTCATTTCTCTTGGAATGTCGATATTCTTCTTATGCGTTCAATACCCTCTGATGCATCGGATGTATCATAGAGATACTGATGATCTATTGACTGAGAAACAGCTTCGTCGACTTATAGAAAGAACTCTTAGAAAATCTGAACAAAATCTTAGAATATTGATAAAATTCGAAGAAATGAAGATGCAAGAACGAGCAATATCAATTGATGTCATAATTCCTTATGAGACAACAAGTAAAACAATTGGAGAGGCTACTGATATCAGAGCAAGATTTACTAAAGACCTACTAGAAGAGTTCGCTATATTCGGTGAAATGAGACCTTTACAGATTAAGTCTATTTCTCTTGATGGCTTTGATAGTAATTCTAGCAGTGAATTTATTCTTTCTAGTAATCTCTCGATTGTCGGTTCAGAAAGAAGTGTTTTATCAGAAGATTATAGTTCATTTTTTGCTGGACTTGGGGCTAATGGGAAACTAGAAGAAGAGACAAACCAGCTCTTAACCCAATGGTTGAAGAAACACAATCTCGCTGATTATGGCACCGCTATAATTGTCGATGATGAGTCTGTATTAATTAGAGTCATATATACACCGATTATGCGTTTTTCCTATTTCCTATATCGTAAATCATATATTGATATGCAAGATGACCTAAGTGAATATATCCGTCAAGGAATTGGTCATTTATTGGGTAATAGAGAATTAGTTATTAGTGCTAGAAATGAGAAAGCAACTCTCTCAGACAGAGCAGTAGCAGGTAGGGTCGAACTAGGATCTAATCACCGAACCTCATTAGGATTAGGAAGGTTTGAATTGGACTCCGATCAAGATGACCTAGTGGGCGAGGCCATGGTTGCTAAACAAGCGGGATTGACTGGAGTATTACTTCAGAATCCGTTTATGGGAGATATTCTATCTTCGGTTGAATATGTTGCTCACTCAAATAGATCTAGAATAGATAGATATGGTTTTTGGGGATTAATTGTCTTTGTCTGGATTCCATTCATGGCAAGTGGTGTTTTGGTTGGAGCTATGCTAGGATTAGTTGCTCGTATGCGTTTTCGTAGAGTTTTGTTAGCCTGTCTTGTTGGTGGTTTTGCAGCATCTATTACTTGGGCTTATACTGCTCGCGGTATTATCGAATTCATGGAAAGATATCATGCACAAACTTTTATTCCCTTTGTGATACTTCTTGCCTTTGTTTTTACCTTCCTTCATTTGCGAAGGAATAAAAGAAGACGTAGAGAAGAATTATTCAGAGAATCCATGAAGTTCTTTGCATCTAGTTGAGGTGAAATTATGAAAAAATTATTACAAATGGAAAGCCTAGAAAGACATTATGAAACACCTGCTGGTACTGTTAAAGCGCTTGACGGCGTATCTTTCGAAATTTCAGAAGGTGAACGCATCATTCTTCTTGGCCCCTCTGGTTCTGGAAAAACAACACTCCTCAATTGTCTTTCAGCTCTTGACAGTCCTACGGGTGGGAAGTACACCTTCTTTGGTCTAGATGTGCCCCGAAACAAATCCGAAAAAATGACATCTTTCAGAAGAGAAAATATTGGATATGTATTCCAATTTTTCAACTTATTACAAGACCTTACCGTGCTTGAAAATATACTGTTGATTCAGGAATTAGCAGATAAACAAGATCCGTCTCGCGCAAAGGAATTGCTGAACCTTGTCGGCCTTGAGGCTGAAGTCGACCGTTTTCCAGGCGAAATTAGTGGTGGCCAGCAGCAACGTGTTGCTATTGCACGAAGTATTGCTAAACGTCCTACATTGTTGTTGGGTGACGAGTTGACTGGAAATCTTGATACTGAGACTTCGAACAAAGTCATGCAGGCTCTGGTCAGTGCATGCAAACAAGAAAACATCACTTCTGTTTTTGTCACTCACGATGAAGGGCTGGTCAAGTATGCGACTCGAGTTATACGTATCGATAGTGGTAAGATTATTTCAGACAAACATACGGATAATGATTCTTTAGTGTGAGGTTTTACCATGTCAGCTCTCCTCAACAAACGCTTACGCCGCAGTCTATTGCGGACCAAAATACGACTTTTCGCCGTCATCCTCATGGTGTTTGTCGGTGTTTTTGCTGGTATTACGTTTGGAGGCTATGCTCACAATCTTGGTGGTATGTACGATACCATGCAAGCAGACGATGAGAGTGGTGCCAATCTTGCAGATATTTGGATTGACAATCGCAGTATAAAATGGACTCCAGATCAAGTAGATGCATTCTGTAGTAGCCTTGGAATGGCTTGGGATGATTCATCCATAAGTACAGCACTTGACTCCTGCGAAGGTCGTACAGTAACACAAGGAGCGATGTTTTACACTAACGATACCGGCAATCACATCATAAATTCTCTTTGGCACGGCATTCCCGAAGATGCAAATGCTGATCGCGTATGGATGCCCACTGGACATTCCGAAGGAAGAACTGCCGTTTCAGAAGATGAAATTGTTATTGATGTTCACGCCACTGATGCTCTGGATCTAAATATTGGAGATACTGTGAGTATTGGGGCCGGAAATATCACCGCTGATTTCATTATCGTTGGGACGGGTTATCATCCACTTCATGTCCTCATGGCACCTGAAGGCAATCTTTTCCCTCCTGAGCCAGGGCAATATGTAGTTGGTTACCTTTCTGATGCAGGAATGGCTCGACTAACAGGTGATGAGATTGGAACTAGTAATACGATAATTCTTGATGTAGAAGGAACACCCTCGTTCGACCTACCTGATACTCAAAAATATGAAGGAGAAGAAATTGACACCGTCAAGCGGCTAGTTGATTCTTCATTGAACTCGTCCGAAATGAATGGACGTATACGTGACCGAGGACAAAATGAACCCGTAGAAATCATGCGTCAAGATTTGGTGGGTGCCGAGAAATTCACAGTTCCTTTCACCGTGATGATTGCCTCTATTGCAGCTATTACAATCGTTTTGAGTCTTCAGCGTTTGGTACAAAGTCAGGCCAAGGAGATTGCAGTATTACGAACCTTAGGTATCGGGCGCTCCTCTCTCATGACCGGTTATTTGGTTGCACCCTTGATAATTGGAGGGATCGGCTGTGTAATTGGAGCATTAGCGGGACCTTATGGAATGAACGGGATGTTAGATTTTTACCAAGACCTCATAGGTGTGCCGATTATTGAACGTACAGTTCCCACTTCAGTATTTGTGACAGTTATTAGTTTGACAATGTTTGTTGTATTTTTATCGGGTGCTTTCCCAGCATGGAAAGCGAGCCGCCTCGACCCTTTGGCCGTGTTGAGTGGCCAGAATGAAATGCGCGTTGGCTCTAATCGTCTTAGAAAGTTGACCTCATGGATGCCAACGACCCTCGGTCTTTCAATTCGTTCGAGTGTTCGTAAGCCCATTCGTTTGACAATGACTTTTGTTGCTGTTGGTATTTCATTAATGCTTTTTGGTTCGATTCAGATGATGACCGTTGGGCTTCAAGATACTATGATTGGTAGTCTAGAAGATGATCAGACATGGGACGCTCAGGTCTATATTGTGCCAGATTCAGAAGGTCCTGTAGTTGATTGGGCAGAAAATAACTCAGCACATTACGAGATGATTATTGAAATGCCAATCGGCTCAGTTGTAGATTCTGATGACATTGAACGCTCATTCACTCTTGTAGGCCTTGATTCATTCAGAAATGGAATGCGCTCAGTCTCTGTTATTGAAGGCGGCATACCAGTAGCTAATACTACCGTTCCTCAAGTAATAATGGATGAAGGCAGCATTAAATTCCTTAGATGGGATGTTGGCGATCATCATACTATAAGTATAGATGGTGTGGAGAAAGATGTTGAAATCGTTGGCGTCTCTTCAGGGGAGTTGGCCCGTACGATGTATTTTACACGCGGTGATTTGCGTACAATTCTCGGCGTCAATGCAACCTCGATTTATCTTGAGTTCCCTGATGGCGTAGAGGTTGATTCTAATCTAGGAGAAGCCTCAATCGGTATCGTTGAGCGCAACTCATTACTTGATGGAATTAACAATTTACTAGATCAACAGACTAAATTTCTTCAATCAATGCTGTACCTAGGTCTTCTTTTCACTCTTGTTGTAATGTTTAATACAATGATTATGAATGTGGCTGAACGAGATTTCGAACTTGCTACACTTAGAGTCTTAGGTGCTTCAACAAGGAGTCTCGGAACAATGCTCTTGTTTGAGAGTGTTCTAATTGGGTGCCTTGGTGGTCTTGTTGGCGTCATCTTCGCATTTGGAGGTGCATCCTTACTCGCAGCTTCATTCTCATCGTGGCAATTCTTTATTCCAGTTAAGATTGTTCCAAGCGTTTCTTTCCAGATTATGGGGATGGTATTAGTAATAGCAATTGGCATGGTCCCAGTCGGAATTTGGAGACTTAGAAGTATGGATTTAGTCGAGAAAGTTAAAGAATTATCTCAATGAGGAATTTTTATGCGAATTGTAACGTGGAATCTAAATGGTATTAGAGCGGCTCATCGTAAAGGGCTTGATGACTTCATTAAAGAAATTGATAGTGATATCTGGTTATTCCAAGAAGTCAGAGCTCTACCTGAACAGATGCCTGATAATTGGAAGCCTGCTCAAGATCATGAAGTCATTTGGCATCCTGCTCAGAAGAAGGGATATTCAGGAGTCTCTACTTGGTCTAGGGTGGGGTTGTCCGAAGAAGGTCGCGGCATCTTAACGAGTGTTGATTTGACAGATTCTGAAGGGCGTGTTCTTCATACCAAGCACGGTTTACTTCATTGTATCAATATATACCTCCCAAACGGTGGAGCAAATATTGAAAGACAGAAATTCAAAGATAAGTGGTTAGATGACTTACTTATTTGGGCTAAGAAATTTATAGAAATTGACGAACCAGTTCTGCTATGTGGTGATCTTAATATCGCTCATACTGAGAATGATATTTGGAATCCCTCCGGTAATAAGAACACTTCTGGCTTTCTTGTTCATGAGAGAGAATGGTTCACTCGTTTCTTGGAAACTGGTTGGAATGATCTACTACGGATTGAAGTTGGTGATGTCAAGGGACCTTATTCCTGGTGGTCTAATAGAGGGCAAGCTAGAGCTTTGAATAGAGGTTGGAGAATAGATTATGTTCTCGCTAATAAAGCAGCATTAAAGATATTCAAATCAGCAAAAGTGTTGAGAGAAGGCGGTCTCTCGGTCTCAGACCATGCTCCATTAATCGTAGATTTGGACCTTTAATATTGATATTATTCCGTAATTTCTCTATTATTCTTATACGATACCTTTCAAGAGTGAGACACTAGGCGCTAATTCATGACAGAAGGGCTTGTGGATCGACTTTCTCGTCTTCTTCCTGATGGAAAGGGTGTTTGGGTGCCTATGGATCATGGAATTTCCGGTTATCCTGAGCAAGGGCTTGATAGAATGGATGACGTTATTTCTTCTTGTATTTCAGCAGGTGCCGATGCTATAGTGCTCCAGAAAGGCGCTTTGAGTCATTATGTTGATACCACAGGTTGGAGTAACTTTGTTTGTCATGTTTCAGTTTCTACTGTTAATGCAGGTTCTAGAGATCAGTATAAGGTGAAAGTAGCCACTGCTGAAGAGTGCCTTATCAGGGGTGCTAATGCGGTTTCTGCACAGATTAATCTTGGTGACAAGAATGAGCCAGAGATGATTGAAGATATGGGTATGCTAACTAGCGAGGCCTTGCCTTTAGGCCTCCCGACATTAGGTATGATATATCCTAGAGGCCCCAATCTAAAAGTTGCTGATGATGATATTACTGGAGGCGTAGCACACGCTGCTCGCGTTGCTTGGGAATTAGGATGTGATGTAGTCAAGGTTCCTTGGACTGGAGATAATGAGTCATTCAAGTTGGTTTGTCAGGCTGTTCCGATCCCAGTTCTTATTTCAGGTGGTTCTAGAGAAATTTCATTTACTGAATTATTGCATGTTGTTGAATCTGCAATTTCATCAGGAGGTTCTGGCGTTTGTATTGGTCGTCAAGTATTCGGTTCCAATGATCCTGAATCTTGTATTCGTGCACTAAGGGCTGTCGTTCATGATTGTTCAACTGCTGCTCAAGCGTCAAAATTACTTGAGATGTGATATTGTGGAACTTTGGCAAGATTCTCATAATAATCATCCTCCTCATGAATCTTGTTCAAGAATATGGGAGGGTGATTCTCCTGATGTTGCAGAAGTAAATCTTGACGATGCTAAGTCTCAGCAAGAAGCTATATCTCTTATTGGCATGATTCCTTGGATTCTTGTACGCTGTTCAGATTGGACCATGATTCCTTTAGAAAACTTAATTTCGCAGTCATCAGGAAGTGGAACCAAAATCGCAGCCGCAATAAGTAACATTGTAGATATTAATGGTGCTGCTTTCGCTCTTGAACATGGGGTTGATGCATTGGTTTTACCTCCTGAAGATCAGAAACTATGGGACGAAGCCGCCTTACTTTCTTCTAGTAAAGAGTCAACTAATATAAATCGTAAATCAAAAGTTGTACTTTCTTCTGCTAGAATTTTATCTATTAATTCCAGTGGAGTAGGAGAAAGAGTATGTATTGACTTAATCGAACGTTTAGAAATCGGCGAAGGTATGGTAATTGGTTCTAATGCCTCCTCTCTCGTTCTGGTTCATGGCGAAACCATTGAATCAGAATATGTGCCTTCTAGGCCATTTAGAGTTAATGCTGGTTCAATTCATTCTTATGTTTTAATGGCAGATAATTCTACACGTTATCTTTCTGAATTATCTGCTGGTGACGAAGTATCCATACTTTCTTCTTCGGGGAAAATAAGAACCTGTGTCATTGGACGTCTTAAGATTGAGAGGCGGCCATTTTTGTTAATTCGTTTTCAGTCGGAATCAGGCATTGAAGGTCAAATAATGTTACAACAAGCTGAAACAGTACGACTTGTCTCTAAATCTGGAAACACAATTTCTGTAACAGATATAGAAGTTGATCATGAGATTATTATACGTAGAGATAATCAGATGAGGCATATAGGAAATGCACTTGACGGGGAGATGAATGAAAAATGACCATTCTCGCTGAAGCAGAATCTAATGCAGCAATTTCCATATTACATGCTTTAGGTCTTGGTAAAGGATGTTCTATTGGGATTGATCTTAAGATTACTGTTACCTTAGTTTCAGAGCCACAAGAAATAAAACATGATTATCATTCATTATTAAAATCTGTAGAGGCAATATGGACTGAGAATGGTTTCCCTCTACCTGATAATTTTGGTTGGAAGGTTTCATCTGAAATACCCATTGGACAGGGTCTTAAATCCAGCTCGGCTCTTTCTTCTGCAGCATTAAAGGCACTTAACATCGCTACATGGGCAGGGTTGAGTGATTTCGAGATAATTGACTTGGCTGTTTCTTCACAACGGCATGCTGGCTGCACTGTATCTGGAAGTATGGATGATACTTGGGCATCCATTTCGACTGGTTGGAAATTAGTTGATCCTTATCAGTCTGCCAAAGAATCTGTATTAATACAAGGCAATATAGAAGAACAGTATTCTGTATTTCTAATACTTAGGGGGCAACGTTTGAGCGAGATCGACACTAAAAAATTTGAACAACAGTCAAAATTATTTGAACGTGCACTTAGTTCTCTTTCTAATGGGTCAATTTTCAATGCAATGTCTGCTAATGGTATGGCAGTAGCGGCAGCAACTGATGATGATGAAGCATTACGTATCTGTAATAGTTCAATAGCCAATGGAGCTCTTTCTGCAGCAATATCTGGTTCAGGGCCTGCTATATCTGTGGTTTGCTTCGTTCAAGATAGAGAACAAATCTACGAAGTTCTTAATCGTACACAATATGAAATTATTGAAAGTAATTTCTTGAATAAAGATTTAACGGAGGTAATAGAATGAGCATGAAGTTAGGTGATAGACTTCAAGTCACTCTATTTGGTGAAAGTCACGGACGTTGTGTAGGTGCGTTATTGGAAGGATTACCTGCTGGCACCCCTATTGATACCGAATCATTAATTGATTTTCTTAACCGTAGAAAGCCAGGTCGAAAAGGCCTCTCATCAAGAGCAGAAATTGATGAATGTGAGATTATGTCAGGAGTTCATGAAGGGGTTGCCACTGGTTGGCCAATACTTTTAATGACTCAGAATTCTGATGTACGTTCGAAAGATTATTCCTTTCTTCCTGACCATCCACGTCCTGGTCATGCAGATATGGTTGAATATGTAAGATCAGATGGTGCAAGTGATTTGAGAGGTGGAGGTTCCCAATCTGCTAGGTTAACTTTCGGAATTGTAGCAGCGGGTAGTCAGGCTCGAACTTTGTTGGATTCGGTAGGTTGGTCTTGCTCGGCTCATTTAGCCAGTGTTGGAGATATACAATCTAAGCCGTTATTTGAATTAGATAGGAAATCTCCATTAGAACCTGATACCGATATGGAACGTTTGAATTGTCGCGACTCAATTGCAGTAGTTAAAATGTCAGAATTATTAGATGAGATAAGAAATGAACTTGATTCTATTGGTTCATCTGTTGAACTCTTGATTGAAGGTTTACCTATTGGTGTTGGTGAACCATGGTTTGATGGGATTGAACCCGCTTTGGCTCGTGGAATGATGGCTATACCTGGTGCTAGGGCTGTTGAATTCTCTCATGGTTTCAAAACATCTAAGATGAGGGGTTCTGAAAATAATGATGCTTGGGTTTTGGAAGATGGTCTTACTACTCTGGAAGGTTCTGATTCAGGAAGCGCAGATGGTTCTCTGGGTGGACGTTCAACCAGTGCTGCAATAAGAGTAGTAGTCCATTTCAAACCCCCCAGTAGTCTTGCTAGAGAACAATCCACCCTACATCTTCCAAGTGGTGAGAAGCGGCCACTTCGAGTTCATGGAAGGCACGATCCAGTTTTAGGTCCTCGAGCAGTTCCTGTTGTTGAATCTGTAGCTATATTGGTTATTTCAGATCTAGGTTTAATAGGCGGATATATAGAATAAGAAATTATTTATTTACTATTATTCTCTCTCATTTGGGCTAATCTTACTGGTAAGTTAACTGCAAAAGCGGATGCAACGATCATGAATACAACAGCAGTTCCTAGAGCTACGCCATAAACAGATGTTAGTTCGACACTTTCTTCCAGTCTTTTAGCTGCAGAATCACTACCAATTAATCCAACTATGGATGGAATAATTAGATTAATCATTAGAGTGACCAATGCTACTAAACCTGCTACTAAAGGTGTTATTAGTAATGAACGATAATATTGTGATGTTATTTTTTTAACATTCATCACATAAACTTCGCCCGTTCGAATAGATTTATCGAGCATTGAGAATCTTATTATTCCGCTAGTCAGCTCTATGTACATTACAAGGAAAAGGGCATAAAAAATCAGTAATAGTTTTTGAGATATTTCTCCATCAGGCAATAAGTCAATACCAAATTCAACCTTACTTCCTGCAAATCTAATTGTAACTAATATTAGAACTACATAAGATACTAATGTTGCCCGTTGATCTCTTTGGAATATCCCATACATCCCTCCTACAAATCCAATCCCTATCATCATTAAATGGATAATTGCGCCTATTGCTGGCAGTTCCATCAAGTTACTGAGCCAGAACCAAGCGGTTCCTGATACAGGAGTTACTGTGAATGTGACTATACATAATAGTGTTAGAGTAATAGCTGCAGACATCTGTAATGTTTGTACAACTCTGTCAGGTGGCAAGAATTTAGTTTTAGCTACAATCGGCCCACCAAAGAAAGATTCAATTATCGAGGGTACGTGAACCTCTGGGATAGCATCTTTAGGAATCTCACTATTTCCTTTCATTCTTCCCGCAGCCTTTTTTCTACTTGGAGCAGAAGATCTGATAGTTTTACCATCATACAAGTGAGCAGTGTCTGACTTTTCTTCTACCAATAAATCCCCTCCTAAAATCCTCTTGCGCCAGACAATGCAGTATTCAATAACATATCAGCTTCCCAATCCATCACATTGGCTCCCAAACCTCTTAATTCGCTCATTAGGATGTCTCTTTCTGTTTTGAGTAATTCATAGCCGGTTCTATCTAGCCTTCTTGCATCAAATTCGAATTCTAAACTACTTGGCGATAATACTGTGACATCAAAGTTTCTTGATCTCAAGTCTCTAACTGCCTCTACTATGGTCGGGTCATCTTCTAATGGACTTAGGATAATTATTGGACTTCCTCTATTAATATGTGGCATAATCCTATTTGTTACAACCTTGAGTGGAGTATTCCCCTTTGCCATTGCTCCTGCTAACTTAGTTAAAATTACGTACAATTGCTTTTTACCGGTATCTCTATCCACTGATACAATTTCATCTCCGTACACAACTAAACCTACAGAATCTCTTCTTGAAAGGAAATATTGAGAGAGGCTTGCAGCTGCTCTAGTACTGTAAACCAATGAGTTCCTACTGACTGGCCCGGTTTCTGAAATTGCTCTACTATCAACTAGCAATATGATGTCGCTCACTGCATCTCTTTCAAATTCATTCACCATCAACTTTCCACCAGAACGTGCAGTAGCCTTCCAGTTTACTTTTTTCATTGCATCTCCTGGAACATATTCTCTTAGATTATAGAAATTTGATCCTTCACCTGGATTTCTTATGTTTACTGCACCAGTAAATATTTTGGGTACTCTACTTTTAATTAAAGCATCTTTAATATCTTCCATCTTTGGGAAAACAAGAAAATCATCGTACAAATGAATTTCTCTTTCATTATGAAACAGTCCAAATGTATCTTGTATTCTGATACATACCGGGCCAATGGTATAGAATCCTCTTAATGGCGCTTCGATAGTATAGGATATTTCTGTTTCTCTTTGTGGACCTAACTCCATCAAAACATAATTTGCACCTTTCTTTATTCTCATTACTTCCGGTACTCGATCTCTAACTTCCAGAATCTTGGAGAGATTTGATTTATTCTGGATTCTTATAGATACATCGATTTCACCATCTTCGAAAACTCTTGCAGAAGACAATTTCCTCAAAGCGACGAGATTTTGTAGTGCAACGCCTCCAGTATTTGCATCATCATCCATCCTTCTTCCTGATGATGATACATCAGCATTAGTAGTTCTGAATGCTGCCCATGTAAGGAATGAAAGAAGAACTACAGCTACTGTTACTAGTTGTTGATTACGTAAAACAAGACCTAGAAGGTATAGAGCTATCGCCAGCGAAGTAAACATCGCTGATTTTCTACTCCATGCCATAAGCAAACCTCCTAAATCAGTACTCTGATATCAGACTGTTGGAACTGGAACTTGTCTAAGAATATCTGAGACAACTTGATCAGTCTCAAGACCCTTAATTTGATGTTCTGGTTTCAGAATAAGTCTGTGTGAAACTGCTAATGTGGCAACAGCCTTGACATCATCAGGTGTGACAAAGTCTCGGCCACGCATAGCAGCGGCAGCTCTACTTGTTTTCAATAATGCTTGAGAACCACGAGGTGAAGAACCAACCAATACACGCGGATCTTCTCTAGTTCTAGAGACAATCTCAACCATGTACATTCTTACTGCTGGATCTACATATACATCCTCAATTGCTTGTTGCATTGCAACAACTCTTGCAGGATCTGTAATGACGTCAACTTCCACCTCGTCTTTCTTTCTTTCAATTCTTCTTCTTAGAATTTCATCTTCATCCGCTCTGTCGGGATAACCGACTGACATCTTGAACATAAATCGGTCTAACTGAGCTTCAGGCAGAGGATAAGTTCCTTCTTGTTCTACAGGATTTTGTGTAGCCATTGTCAAGAAAGGTGCAGGTAATTTGTGAGTAATTACACCAATAGTGACTTGTTTCTCTTGCATAGCTTCTAGTAAAGCTGCTTGTGTTTTCGGTGGTGCCCTGTTAATCTCGTCGGATAGAAGTAGATTACAGAAAATAGGTCCAGGCTTGAAACTAAATTCCCCCTTCTTTGCATCATAGATATTTGTTCCGGTTATATCTGCTGGAAGCAAGTCAGGTGTAAACTGTACACGCTTGAAATCACATCCTAGTGCGTCTGCGAAAGTGTTGGTCATCAGTGTTTTTGCAAGTCCTGGGTAATCTTCGAATAGAAGATTGCCATTTGACAAGATGTTAACCATAACATTGTCAATTACATGGCTCTTTCCAATAATAACTTTCTGAACCTCTAGGCTAATCGCTTCTGCGATTGCACCTACAGCTTCGAGTTTGTCACTCATTTTCTTAGAACCACGAGCGGCTTCGGCTTTCTTTGCATAACCCTGAGTGACCGCGTCTGCTTGCGGTGCTTCTGGTTTTTCTGCTGGTGGTGTTGCATTCATTTTTTTTCTCTCCTTTTTTTTAATTCTTACCCCATTTCCTTATTGCTACCATAAGTTGCCTTAGTTCTTGGGGTGAGTATGTTCTTGTCTGACTGTAAGCCAATTCGACTAGCCTAGGGTCTCCTATCAGTGCTTGGACCTCTGCAGGTGGTTTTGAAGCCATTTGGTCTCTAGTCAGGTCATGATGTACTCTGACTTTAGTGAATAGCGATTGTTTAACTCTTAATTTATATGAACTTGGATCAAGCTTGTTAGGTCGTTGATTAAATCTAGTTAAATCAAATACATGCCTCCAGTTCTCTTTTTCAGGTATGACCATCATTGAGACAAGTAATAGTAGTCCTACATTTAGAACTACAAGCCACTTAAGGAATGTATTTGAAGTCAGTAAAACTACTGTAGACATGGTTGCTACGAAAGGTGCAGATATTGTTCCAGTTGCATGTCTACTCTCGTCAAAAACAATCTGGAAACTTCCTGTATCTTGTCTAATTTGGCTAGAAAGTTGTGTATTATCAAATTCCATCATTGAATGTATTAGCATTTGGAAATATACGCTATTTCCATTCCAATCATTATTATCATTAATCTCATTCATCCAGCATTTTGATTCAACAATTCCTTCACAAGAACTTCTCATGCCCTGTTCTGCGGCTGTTGATATGTCCCACAATTTATTCGAAAAAGCTTCATCATCGGATACAAAGACAATACTTCCAGTAACTCTTATTTCTTCTAAATCACTAAACCCTCCCTTTCCGGTAACTTTGTCATATACAGGGACATTAGGATAATCGATTCGTATCATTAGAGATAAATCACCAGGTGCAGGATTTCTTGCATCACTCGAGTCTCCATTTCCTATGATGTCAATAAAAGCGGATGATGAAGCAGTTGCTAGAACATTAACTTCCCTCTGATCTTGTGGATTATTCTGCGGTAAATCTTCAGCAGTCGGTTCGTATCTTATTCCGGTTGGTGAACGAAACATAACCGGTATTCTACAAGATTTAGGGTCGTTATTAGATATCTGGAAATCAGAGCAGCCTTTTCTAGCAGCCCCTGCTTCCATTTCATTCACATCATCTTCAACAGTTGCTACACTCCAAACATTTTGCCAGACTGGGTCTTGTATAGAGCCATCGTCATTGTATTCTAGCCAATGTTGATTCTGATCTAGAAGAGGGGAATCAAAATAAGATATTCCAAATTTTGCAGCCAATCTGTTAGCATTTGTATTATCTGCAGCTACTATGACCTTTCCTCCCTTTTCTGTCACGAATTCATATATTGCATCCGCCGCGGTTTCGTCAATTGGCTTCTCGGGAGATACAATAACTAACATAGTTCTGTGTGGGTCTTTCCAGTCATTAACTAGCATTGGTGTAGACATGGTATTAGCAATAAAGTATCCATCTGGCAATCCTGTAGGGTCTGACATATCCTCTCTCATTTCACTGAGTTGTGCCAAACTACTAGATTCATAGGCTGAATAAGAAGTTTCTTTTCCAACAACCATAAGCATTGGTGCCAGCAATAATAGTACAACAGTTACTGCAATTGAAGATATGATTATTGTGTTGAAATCAAATCGATTTTCATTTTCTTCGGCCACAATAATCACTTCCTTTTTCTGATATAGAACATAGCAAACGCTGACAGTACCTTGAGCCAGCAATGAATGACAGTTATATGTTGCTGCTACTAGTTCAGGTAGATTCATTCCTTCAATATTCTAAGGTTTATTTTAAACACTGCATTAGTATAGTTTTTTTTCCCTTTTCTTCTATTCTTTTCTTCTATTTATTTTAGCATAAAATAGTGCCATACAAAATGATAATGCAATTGTGCCTATTCCTGATACTGGAAGGTTAGAATCTACCACCTCGGTGACGCTCTCTTCATCATCTTCGTTCTGGTTATTTACTGGTTTAGTAAGTGGTGGTTCAACTGTAATTGAGGTTTCATCTTCTGATATTTTTGAGTTGCCTGAATTCATTGCTCCATTAGAATGTATTATTATCTCTAGTTTGCAATTCTTTCTTGGATGACTTTCCGATGCAGTTATTTTCAAATCTGCATTTGTAACTTCATCTTTTTCAAGATCGATAGTAAGCAACCTATCCAATCCATTGTCTAATGTCATTAGTGGACAATTATCTGACAAATCTATTTCTCCAACTTTATCTCTTATGTTTCCTGTGTTGGTTACAGTCACTCTCAAAATCATATCTGTGCCTGCATTCATTGCTCCTGCTGGATCCGCAAGATCTACTGTGAGTGAATGAATAGTAGGGATCTTAAGATCGGCTATGGATTCTTGATTTTCAGGAATCAGAACTGCAATACTTGCTCTCGATACTAGACTTGCTGTAATCTTCATTTCTTCTGTTGTCGCTGCTGCAAAATCAAAAACATCTACGTCTTCGATATTAAGAGTAAAAGTCTCATTATCTCCTGCTTGTATTTTTTCGGTTTCTGGACCATCTGCAACACCTTCAAATGGCAATTCATATGTAAAACTGACTTCGACTTCAAACATTTCAGTATTATGGACATAAAACTCAATAGTTTTTTGCCCGTTCTCATTTATCAGAAATGGTTTACTTTCATCATCTCCAATATATTTAATTCCTAATTCCCAATTGCCTAATTCCGGTTCTTGTGCAGAGGAGAGTACAGCAGAATGTGATAATAAAAAAGCGAAAATAACAAAATAAGTAATTTTCTTCATCTCACTCACCTATTAGGCTCTTACAGGCTCTCTTTGTTAATACCTTCACCATCTTTCTTCTATAAGATGGAGTATACCATGTGTTTTGCACCGGCTTTACAGCTTTCCTTATATTTTCAGATAAGACTGAAACACTTTCCTCTCCATTCCAATTTTCAACCAGTTGTTTGGATAAATCTTCATGATATCCTGGTATTGATTCAAGCCCAGTAGTTGCAACTCTTAATTCTTTGAGAATATTTTTTTCTTTCTTCCAAAGCACCGCAACTCCTGCCTCTGGAAAGTCCCAAGATTCTCGTTGACTTAATTTTTGATAATCGCCATTCCAATTCTCGGAGTCTTTTGGTATTGTAATATGAGTTAAAAGTTCACCTGGCAATAATTTATTTCTCTTCATTCCATCCAATTCAAAAAAGTCACTCAATAACATTTCTCTTTTTCCTGAACTAGAAATCAGGTGCACTTTGGCCGCCATACACATCAATACTGGTGCCAAATCTGCTTGGTATGTAGCGACACATAATGTGTTCTGATTTGGTATAACTCTACAATCAGCTCCGGTACCACAGTCACACTTGTGACACCAATCGATAGATTCTCTCCAATCTTCTGTCTGATTAAACCAGTAACAACGAGTGTCAAGACAAATATTTCCTCCTACTGTCCCCGAACGCCTAATCATTATGCTGGCTATCGAATTAGCAGATTTCGCCAGAACCGGATGAGTTTCTTTGGAATCAGCTAAGTCTTGTAATCTGACCATGGCTCCAATATGTGTATTAGAAAGTTCAGTCAGTTCGGAGATTTTTGCCAAAGAAATAACATTTTTTCTTGAGTTAAGGTGCCACTTGTAATTGGGTAGTAAATCAGTACCTCCTGCAATCCAATCAAATTTTTCTCCATTGGCTTGTATGTCTTTAGCAATTTGTAAGGCATCATCTAGTGTCGATGGAATATGTAATTTGAAGGGAGGCATTTTCATTTTACTCGCCTCTCTTTCTTCTTTCAGTATGTAACCATGCACTACCTGCTAGTCTTGGAGAGTTAAGATATTCTTCCGATGGTATCACAGTAACTTTCCATGAATCATCTACTTCATCTGGAGGTATAGTAGGATCCATACCAAATAATGCACCATTATGATAAGGTTTGATGTCAGAACCCAATCTTCTTTCTTTGTCTCTTATTGAGTGTTCTTTGGATCTCTTTTCTAATGTGTCTTGCAAGTCTGAGAATACTAGCTTAGGGACAGGTAAATCACGGGGATCATCGATTTTCAATTCTCTACATTTTTTCTCTATATTTTTATATAATCTATCCGGAGTTATTGGTAATTCATTACTTCTTACTCCTATTGCATCATAAACTGCGTTACAAACAGCAGGTAAGATGGGTAGAAGTGGTCCTTCACCCGCTTCTTTAGCACCAAAAGGTCCCTCTGGGTCATTTGATTCAACGATTATTGGAGTCACATGTGGCATTTCATGGATGCTTGGTATTTTGTAATCTAGGAGATCAGTATTCATTAGATTACCATTTCTTCCGTATCTCATTTCTTCAGACAAGACTTGTCCCATACCCATATGACAGGAACCAATTATTTGCCCTTTTACCGCTAGTGGATTCAAGGCCTTTCCACAATCATGTGCTGCCCATACCTTCTCTACTTTTGTTTGCCCAGTTTCTACATCCACCTTTACTTCTGCAACATAGGCTGAGAATGAATAAGCAGGTGCCAAACCGGCCGCAGCTCCCTTGTGTGCCCTTCCCATTGGCGGAGTTCTATATGCTCCTGATGATACTAATGCCCCTCTTTCTTCTTGTGCCTTATGTAATGCTTCTAGATAAGAAACTCCTACTGCCGGGTCATCCTTTCTGAAAATTCTTCGGTCTCCTATGACTAACTTTTCGATAGGAGAATCCGTAATTTCCGATGTTGCATTCAATAAATCATCTCTTATCTTCATGGCTGCAGAGATAGCCGCATTAGCATTCATAAAAGTCACTCTAGAAGAATATGAGCCCAAGTCAACAGGAGAAGTATCTGTTTCTCTAGATCTTACTCTTATCATATCAAGTGGCAAACCTAGAACTTCTGCAACAGATTGTGCAACTACTGTATCTGAACCTTGGCCTATGTCTGCTGCGCCAGTATGTACTGTTACTCCTCCATCCATATCTATTTTCAGATGAACGGTAGCATGGGGGAATTTATTTGGATCCCAGTGTATTGGTAAGCCACTTCCTGAAATAAAGAAACCACACCCTATTCCAATTCCCTGACCCAATGGCATTTTTCTAAATTTTTCTTTCCATCCCGATTCTTCCATCACTCTCTCTAGACATTCTCTCATCCCTATACTTGTGACTCTAAAACCAGTAATTGTCGCTGAATTAGGAGGAAGTAAATTGGCCAATCTGAACGAAATCGGATCTACCTGTAATTTTTCAGCCAAATCATCAATTCCTACTTCCACCGCACATCTAGAATTTACAGCACCATGACCTCTCATTGCTCCACTGGCTGGTTTGTTAGTCCACACTCGCGCGCCAGTATAATGAAAAGCTCCTATTTCATAAGGTGCGGTATGAAGAACTCCATTGTAATATGTAGTTACATGGCCAAAAGACGCAAACGCACCTCCATCAATTAATGCATCAGTTTCAATCCCACATAGTCTTCCTTCCTCATCTGCATGTAGATTCATTTCAATATGAGATGGATGTCTTCCTCTGTTTATCCAGTATACTTCTTCTCTATCAAATGTAATTCTGACTGGACGCCCTGATTTCCTTGCTAGTATGGATGCGCACATCTCATGTGGAAAAGGATCAGATTTTCCTCCAAACCCTCCTCCTACAAATGTTCTATGTACATTTATTTGATGCATAGGTATCTCCAATACATCGGCTAGAGCTCTATGGACATAATGGGGAACTTGTTGCGGCGTATATAGTGTTAGTCTTCCCGATGGATCCCAGTCCGCAACCACTGCATGTGGTTCTGTTGCTCCATGATTTACTCCATTGAAGAACCAATTATTTTTGTGACTAACAATTGCGTTTTCCTGCATTGAATCAATATTTCCAAATTCCTGAAACACTCTTTTCTGAATATTCGCTTCTCCAATATGGTATTCTCCTCTGTCATGAATCGGTTCGGGTGAGTCTTTTAGTCCCTCTTTCATGTCATGTATCGACTCTAATATTTCATATTCGACATCTATTAGACGAACTGCCTCTAATGCCGTTGCTTCATCCTCAGCAGCCACACAGGCTACTAAATCACCAATGTGTCTAACTCTATCTACTGCCATAGCGTGTTCATCTTTAGTGACAGGAAGAACTCCAAATTTATTTGTCGCATCGTCTCCAGTTGCAATAGATATTACGCCAGGTAATTTGAGTGCTTTAGATAAATCAATTGATAAAATTCTTGCATAGTGATGGGGAGATCTAACTATCTTTCCTATTAATTCGTTTGGTAACCTCACATCATCTCCATACTTTGCTCTACCTGTGACTTTCCATTTACTATCTACAAGTGAAGTAGGCTTTCCTACTACTCTTCCAGTAATCAGCTTATCATGTCTGTGTTTCCCCCAAGGTTGTTCCTTTTTCCCTCCTTGACTTTCGGGAATCATTCCTTCATCTCTAGGCTCACTGAAAGGTTTTTTACCACCTGAACCAGGTCTAGAAAATGAGATCTTTCCTGGTTGCTGCCTATAGCCAACCATCTCTTTTTTCTTTTTCTTGGACATAACTATCTATCATCCTTCAAATCCGGGGTTAGGATTACTTTTTGGTTCAGTAGAATTATCTGTGTAGTTCCCTGAGTTGAGTAATTCGCTTGCTGCTCTGACTGAATCAACAATTTGTTGATATCCTGTACATCTGCATAAATTTCCTTCAATTGCCTTTTTAATTTCAGTGTCGTTTGGAGAAGGATTTTCTTTTAGTAGAGCAGATATTACTACTAAGAACCCGGGGGTACAGAATCCACATTGACTTCCTCCATATTCTCCAAACATTTCTTGAATTGGATGAAGATGATGCCCATCGGCCAGGCCTTCAACAGTAGTAATTTGGCAACCTTCAACTTCTTGAGCTAAAATTAAGCAAGAAAGTTTTGGTTTTCCGTCTATTAATACGGAACAACAACCACAAGTCCCCATGTCACATCCTCTTTTCACTCCAAGTGTCCCAACTTGATCTCTTAATACATCAAGAAGTATCGCGTTACTCTCAATGGGTCTTGAAACTGATTTACCATTTATGCCTGCTTTCCAAGGAATTTTTTCAGTCCCAGGGAGCATTGGAAGACGTATGGCACTCATGCTAACATTCTAACCAAACGGGGTTTCCATTTTAGTATTCGGTTCGGGAAGTTCATACTTAGTACAAATCATTGATTATTTTATTCATTATTTCAACTTCAGCTCTTCGTATATGTTCGCCATAAGTACTTCTAGCCATTTCCATTTCATCTGCAAGTTGCTTTAATGTTACAGTTCGTTCCATGCTATAGAATCCTTTTCTTACGGCGTGAGTTAAAATTTCTATTTGTCTGTCGGTCAGAAGGGTCTCCCAAACATTGCCATTTCCCTCCTTTTGGAAAGATTGTACTGATATATTATCTGGAGGTAATAGTACTCTAATTAGATTGATAAATCTTCTAACTGAACTAGATAATCCTGAGATTCTCATTTCCATCCCTTTCTTTTCAGAGATTCCATAAGGTGGCTGGATATGGATATTAGATAATTCAATTGCAGAGATTGCTAATGGATGAGTGCAAAAGAGGCTAACCAATACCCCATCCTCATTTTCTTCATGTATTGTCATAACCTCAAAATTATCCAATTTTGAGAGTTCTTCTATCTTTTTCCCTTCTTTTAATTTGACTTCAGCTAGCTGTGTAACACCTTTCTCATCAAGTGCCAGATGTCCTAGAATCTCTAATCTTTCACAAATCTCTAAAATTTCTGAAATTTCTTTTGAACCACGTAAGGAAGTTGTTTTCCATCTTAGGACTACCTTACGCATATTGAGTGCAGTACTATTATCTTCTTTAAATCAACTATGGTGACTAGTTCCAATATGTTTCTCTGATTTGTTGGTTTGTTTCCATACACATTGTTACGTCGGAAGGTCTATTCGGTTGTTTAGCCATTCCATTCAGATGATTAATTATTGGCTCTACATTTGACTCGTTGACTACCCCCCATCCAAGTTGTGTACAAGGAGCCACTGGAGATACGGGAGTAGTGCCAGATAATGGATCCCATGTGTCGAAAGAAGGATACCAAGCAGAAAGATTTAGTGCATCTCTTATTTCTGCTTGAGATATGTTTAGGCTTAACCCATTAACTAAGAATCCTCCTCTACTTTCCGGATCTGCTCCTGATGAGAAATCTCCAGACTCTGTTCTAAGATGTTGGATTATTTTAGACAGTAGCCCCGCAGTTCTGGGTGTTGCAAAAGAGGTTCCACTTGTTTCATGATAACCATCAATATCATCATGATTCGGTAAAACTTGTGTCCAATCTGCAGCAATATCGGGATACGAACCACTCATAGTCTCTTTCTGGTCATCTCCCTCTTCTGCATATCCTGATACCCCTATACTCCAAGGTGGCCCTGCTGTTGAATCTTGAACAGCAGGAGATGGAGAATTATCAGCCGCTCCTGTATGAATTTTCTTTTCCTGAACTACTGCGACTTTTGTAGCATCTTCAATTCCTGGGACTGGTATCGAACCTATGGGGCCAAAGCTAGTTGTAATTATATCAACTAATGGTTGATTTGCAGCGGCCAATACTGCTGCATCGCTAAAGCCTTCTACAAAGAAAATTATAGCGTTAGGGTTTGCATTTAGTACAGCTCCTGTAACTGCTGTACCATGCCCATCCGAGGGGTCGTCAAGTATTGGTATATCTGTATTATCATCAGGAGTGGTGCCAATAATCTTTGTACCTGGGAAATATACAATATCTGTCGAATTTATTATATCCCAGCATGTCTCTTTATCTGCTTCATATCTTTCTTGCCAAGTCCCTTCAAATGTGAGTTTACAAGACATAGTGACTCCTAAATCTTCTAACAACCAATCAGGATATGTTTCATTGGTTCTAAAGTGATCATGGTATACATTAATTCCCGTATCTATTGGCGCTACAACAGAATATGTTCGGAAGTCATTTTCTATTATTATCACTTCTTCTTTTTTCTCTTCATTAGACAAACATCCACTAAATGATGCAAGTGTAGTTATTAACACAAGAACAATCGTTAGATGCTTCATTGTATGAACCGCACTATTACTTCTTTTTCAGTTCTCCGTGCCTATGTTGTTTTTTCTAATAGCAATATTTCAGCACACACAGCAACGCCAATCTCTTCAGGTGTTTCGGCTCCAATATCTATTCCAATTGGACATCTTGCTGAATTGAACCATTCTTCCTTTACTCCTTCATTCATTGCTGCTTCCTTGAAAGCTTTCCATTTTGAAGTAGAACCTATAGCTCCTATCCTCGGTCTCATTTCATCACCTCTGATTTTAAGAATACCTAATAGTAGTTCTTGATCAATAGCCCAGTCGTGACCTAATAGTAAAATGTCAGAGAATCGTTTCAGTGATTCCTTATTTTCTGTTCTTAGGAAGTCTCCTGCTTTAATAGAAAAGGTATCTACTGCAAAGGGATATTTTTCGGAATTAGAATACTCTTTTCTTTCATCAAATATTGAGTAATCCCAACCTAAAGAATCTGCTACAAGTGCAATGCACCTCCCTACATGTCCTCCTCCTGCAATCAATATGTGAGGCATTGGTTCAATTACTTCCATACTCACAGTCACTTGGCCACCACATAGGCTGTCAAGGGCAGTTACTTCTTTTCCCTTTGCATCTTTGTATAGATGAAATGTTTCAATCCTCCCACCTTCTTTACGATTTAATTTCGGTTCTTTAGACAATAATCTCTCTAAATTATTTTGTATTCTAAATTCTAAACCTGCTCCTCCTACTGTACCGAATCTTTCGTTATTAGAGGTTATTGCAAGTCTTGCACCCGGTTTCCCTGGTACACTACCCTTGGCCGATATTACCGTTGCTATAGCAACCCTTTGTCCTAGTTTAACTTTTGACAAAGACCAAGCTAGAACCGGAACGGACACGAACCTCTGAACAGGTTCTGCTATTCTTGATTTCGTAGGATGCAATCACCCTCAACAACTCTTATTTTTAATTCGAAGTTATATTTTTTAGAGATTCTAGATCTCTTGGATAGTCTATATTTAGATGTAAAAATTCATCTTCAACCTCGATCTTTTTTGGTTCAATTAAATCTCTCAGTGGAATTGATGGTTTACTCAATAATACCTTTTTGCAATCCTTTTTTGATAGAATAACCGGATGTCCTCCTTTTCCATTTTTACTTGGGCATGCAGTTATTTCCAATTCTAATAATAACTTCAGAGTTGAATCTGAGAAACCAGGTCTATCTACAGGAACAATCAAACAGTCTTGTCCTCTGATTTCTTTTAATCCACACTGAATGCTCCCAGTTCTTCCTTCTTCTGGCTTAGGGTTAATGACAACCTTTTCTCCAAGTCTTTGTATATCTTTTTCTAAATCTGAGCGAGTTACGATAATCACATTAAGATTAAACTTCTTTAATCTTTTAATCAATATTTGAATTAAAGATTCACCCTTGATATTGACCAATGCTTTGGGTTGACCAAGTCTTTTACTTTCTCCTGCTGCCAATATTATTGCATTTTTTTGTTGCAAACTAACCACTACTTTTTTGGACTCCAGTTTTTTTCTCCTCATCATCCAGGTCTACATTATTTTCTACCCAATCTTCATCATTGCTCCATATTCCATTTTCTCTTAATTTAATAGTTGCAATGGTCAATCCTACAAATAAAATTAATACTAATATTGAGAGTATCCCAATAATCAATGTAGAGTAATTTGTTTTTTCATTTTCGAAGTCACCTTTTTCATTTCCAATTATATGGATGTCGACTGCTAGATTTGTAGACGCTTCTTCATTTGTAATGGCTCTTACCAATAATACCTGTTCTCCCTCTACGGTATTATTGGGAAGGTATTGTAATCTATCTACAAGTAACGAGTGAGTTATTGCAAATTCAGTATCTTGTGGATCAAAACCTGCTAAATCCATCCAGTTATCTCTCATATCCCAAGTTCTCCATTGAACTCTAGTTGCTCCTCCCTCTACATTGAATATTATTTCTTCATCTTGATTGAGATGGACTCTATTGTCTTCTCCTAGTTGATTTTCAAGAGTTACATTCAATGTTAATGACAACTCATAAACTTTGTTTGCGGCTTCCATAACTGATGGAATTGAATTCACATGTCCGTGACCATAAACGTTGTTTTGTCTATTTTTTGGAATTTGATCTTCTGCACAAGGTTCGTTTGCTAACAAGTAGTGACATTCTCTATATGTGGCAGTTTCTTGCATAATGTTCCTGATGTCAAATGGTGACAAATCAGGATTTGCTTGGTACATCAAAGCTGCTAGTCCGGCAGCTCCCGGTGTCGCCATACTAGTTCCAGATTTACTTGTGTATCCGTCTCCTGTATTGAAATCTGGTGCCATGACGCTACTTCCTACAAATGCAATATTAGGTTTAATTCGCCCCTCTTCTGTAGGACCCTGGCTGGAATAAACGGCAATTGCCGTATTCTTATCTAGTGCACCTACTGTGATTACATCTTCTGCAGAACCAGGCGTACCTATTTGTGCACTCACGGCACTATTTCCTGCTGCAATAAATAGTGCCACTCCTTCTCTCATCATTTCGTTCCCCATTCGATTTACAGACTCTTCTTCAGAAGAAGTCCATTCTATTGCCCCTGGCCCTCCTAGACTCATACTTGCTGCACGTATGTTGAACACATGTCTTTTCTCAACCGTCCATTCCATTCCTGCCATTACAGTTGCAAATGAACCCGAACCCCCTGAATCTAGAACTTTGACTCCAACAAGTTGAGCTTTGGGTGCTACTCCTATGTATTGGTAGTCCGGTGCTCCAGTGCCTGCTGTTATTCCAGCACAATGTGTTCCGTGGCCTTGGTCGTCGTATGCCTTGATTTCAGTTCCATTCGTTAATTCTGGTGAGTTCACAGCATCATAGAATGCAATTACTTTGGTATCATTAGTATAATTTGAGTCATCAATATCATCTAGTCCTACATGGTCACTGTCTATTCCAGTATCAATTATTGCAACTACGCTACCTGCTCCTGTGTATCCTGTTTCTTGCCATACTAAATTTACATCATGGACTTCCTTAACATCATTCATTTGTATTTGCAAACGTCCATCAAGTTCTACAAAAACAACTCCTGGTAATTTGACAATCTGTGGAATCAGATTTATGTTTACTTTTCCTGCGATACTATCAATTAGCCAGTATCTAAATTGAACTTCAAAAGATACATTTTCCTCAAGCATTCTTTCATCATCAATGGTAGGTGTGTATTCGAAATCAACAATCACACTTATCATATTATTTTCATCTAGATACTTGTATTCTTGGTTATTAGGTGCTTTCCATATTGCATCATGTATGTAATCATTATTTTTATCCATATTCGTGCTTTCCCACCATTGGACATCATCAACTTGATTTTTTGACACCATGTTATTTTGCAATGGAACCGCAGTAGATAATGCGGGCAATAATATTAATCCTAGAATCATTGTGGCGATAAGTCTCTTAATCAAACCGACTCTATCCTGCATATTACTCATACTTCCGTATAACTTCTCATCCTTGAATCAAACGGTTATTTGATTACCTGAATTTTTACTGGTTTTGTAGCATTTCTCTGCTTATAATCAGTCTTTGAATTTGACTTGAACCTTCGAAAATTTGAACAACCTTTGCACCTCTCATTCTTCTTGCAACCGGATACTCTTCAGAATATCCGTATCCTCCAAATATTTGTACTGCGTCAGTTGTAATTTCCATTGCCATGTCTGCAGCCAATCTCTTTGCATGTGCTGCCTCAAGTGTATTTCTTTCTCCAGAGTCGGCTTTCAAGGCTGCTTTCCAGACAAGCATTCTTGCCGCCTCTATTTTTGTTGCCATATCTGCAATCATAAAGGAAATTGCTTGATGTTTTATAATCGGTTTGTTGAATGCATTCCTCTCACTGGCATAGTTCATCGCCTCTTCCATTGCTCCTCTTGCATTACCTACAGCATGAGATGAGATACTGGGTCTCGAAAGATCGAACGCCTTCATAGCATTCATCCAGCCATCATTCTCTTTACCACCTACTAGATTGTCAAATGGTACTCTGACATTATTGAATGTCACAGAACGTGTATCGGAGCAACGTTGACCCATGTTTTCTTCTTTTTTCCCTAATTCTACTCCTTCTAAATTAGCATCTACAATGAAACCACTCATTCCTTTGTACCCCGCTTCTTTATTTGTGTATGCGAGTACAAAAAACCATTCAGCATAACCTGCTCCAGTTATCCACATTTTTTGACCGTTAATGATGTAATCATCGCCATCTCTAATTGCTTCTGTTTTAATTGCCTGAACATCGCTACCTGCTCCTGGTTCTGTAACACAATATGCTGCTATTTTACCTTCTGTGACCATTCTTAGATACTTTTCCTTTTGTTCTTCTGTACCTCCCGTGATTATTGGATACGAAGCCAACATACTACTCCCAGCGGCGGTAGCAAAACCAGGGTCTCCATAGCCTAATTCTTCTAGAACAAGTGCTTCTTCAAAAGACCCCATCCCTCCTCCACCATATTTCTCTGGTATTTTTAGGGTTAGAAGGCCTAATTCATTTGCTTTAGCGATAGCCTCTCTAGGGAATATACTTTCTTTATCCCATTTTGCTGCATTTGGCCTAATTTCTTCATTAGCAAAATCACGTGCTAAATCTTGCAACATAACTTGCTCTTCACTCAGTTCGAAGTTAACCATGACTCTCGCACACAGCATTCAGACTTAGCCGTTCGCATCTAACAAACCATCATTAGGAGTAAAGAAATGCCATATATAGAAGATATCCTGTTACCATAGTTAGCCCTACTCTTTTCCCAATTCTTCTATTATCTAGTAACATAGCTGCCACTAAACCTGATGTAATCATGACGACCCATATGTCTCTTCCTGCAAAGTCTTCAGAAATTATAATGCCTCCTGCATAAATCGAAGAAATACCTAAGATGCCTAAAATATTAATCACATTAGAACCAAGGACATTGCCTATTGCAACCCCCTTATGTCCTCTCAAAGCAGCAACCACCGTCACTGCTAATTCTGGTAATGAGGTGCCTAAAGCAATCACACTTAGTCCCACAATAGTTTCTGATATGTTCATCGAGTCAGCCACCCCTGTTGCACCTTCTATCAAGAATTCAGCACCCAAGAAAATCATTATACCCCCAAATATTGTTACTGTAATTGCTAGAATTATATTCTCTCCAATCCAAGTTTCGTCAAGTTCTTCTTCTAATCCCAATTTTTTAGAATAACTGTAAGAATAGATGTAAAAAAGTATTAGAGACACAATCATCAAGACTCCAATAAATGTGCTAATTTTTCCAATAATAACAACTATTAGTAGGACAATTGAAGCCGCAATGACAGCCATAGCATCTTTCTTAATTCCCTCTCCAGGATCTTCACAAGCACCAAGCATTGCAGCAGTGCC